>ENA-OQBT01000810-OQBT01000810.1-human-gut-metagenome-genome-assembly--contig:-NODE-810-length-16306-cov-4.018975_pt1 | contig 16306 bp, 21 predicted proteins | sample MGYA00242749_ERZ504557 | MGnify/ENA primary metagenome ERZ504557 (study PRJEB26092, sample SAMD00036243) | human gut metagenome | host: Homo sapiens | study: EMG produced TPA metagenomics assembly of... | reverse complement strand
CAACGAAACGGATGGCGTCACCTTCTGGTTTACCCTTAAGAAGAGCTAGTTCGTCGTTCATCGACAAACGAAAAGGGGCTGTCGCATTAAGCGACAAGCCCCTTTTGTGGTTCTTTTGGCGTGGTTCGTTTGCCGAAAATTCTCACAGCTGCAAGAAAAATGATATTTTTATACAGCAGATTGTTAAAAAATTTAAACCTTCACGGCAAACAAATCACGAACCACGGCAAACCACGTGAAAAAAGGGATTGTGCATGACGGCAAAAGCTTCGTGCGACAATCCCTTTTTACATTCCCATAAATTCCAGCATTTGTATCATGCCGGCTGGGAAAGTGTCGATATCCAGTGATTCTTGCAGGGTGTGTTCACCGCGGCTGCGGCAGAAGCCGAAGGAAATAGACGGGATACCTTGGCTCATGGGGATGTTGGCATCGGTACTGCCGGCAATGCAGGTTGTCGGCAGGCCGTGACGCTGGCGGATTGCGTGATGCGGTCTGCCAGGGGATTGGCGTCCAGTCGGCTGCAGGGACGTTCGCCCAGAAGCGTTGTCCCGATGTGGACGCTTTCCCGTTCTCCTGCTTTTATGATGGCGTGGAAGGCCTGGTCCAGTTTATCCAGTTCGTCGGCATTTTCCGAACGCAAGTCGACAGTGAACTTCGCTTTGGCAGCGATAGAATTGATGGTCGTACCGCCGGCGATGGTGCCGACATTGTACGTCGTCTTCGGCTGGGACGGTACAGAAAGCCCATAGAGACGGCTGATGAGGCGGGCCGCTTCGGCAATGGCATTGGATTGGCCGAAATGCATCCAGCTGTGGCCGCCGGCAGCTTCGACCGTCACGGCATAGCGCCGGGATCCGACGGCAGTCGTCACGAAGGTATCGAAAGTACAGTCGACGGCGACGACTTCGGAAATCCGGTCGTGCCAATCGGCCATGACCTGCCGCATCCCCTTGAGATTGCCCAGGCCTTCTTCGCCGACATCGAAGGCGAAAAGCAGGCCCTGCGGCGGCATGAGCTGTAAATCGAAAAACATTTTGATGATGAATAATAGACCGGCAATGCTGGCACTGTTGTCGCTGCACGACGGCGCTGACAAAATATGACCTGTCTGGTGGATGTGGATTTCCTGCAAATCTTTAAATACAGTATCTATATGAGCGGTGTAAAGGGCGACCTTTTCACCGCTTTTTATATGGCAGGGATAGAGAATATTGCCGGCTTCATCGCGATAGGCACTGCTAGCTCCCAAGCCATGTAAATATTGGAGAATCCATTCCCCCTTGGCCTGTTCGTGACCCGTCGGCGAAGGCAGCGAAATAATCTGACAAAGTAATTCCATAAAATCACAGCGGTGCTCCCGCACATAACGTTCTATATCTTCATTCATGGTGATGACTCCTCTCTCTTCATGGTAACTTTATTATAACATGGAAAAGACGCAGGCCGCCTCGGATTCAGATGCGGCTCCGCCGCGACAGACTCAAACTAACAACGACGCTTCGGGAAACCCTCAGCGCGCGGCGGGACGCCTTAACAGGACGTCCCCTACGGTATCGCAGCCAGGCGATAAAAAATTATGCGGCTATATGCCGCATGCGTAAGGCCGATCTTTAACCTCTCAGACCGTCTTTGGCGGCCAGCTCCCCTATAAAGGGAGCCTTGTGAGTCCCGTTGTGAGATTTCATTACAGCCCATTCGAGTATAATGGCAGGCTTTTACGAGCCACGAACCACGGCTTTTTTCCTCGGACTCAGATGCAGCGTTTCGCCGCGACAGACTCAAACTGACAACGACGCTTCGTGATACCCTCAGCGCGTAGCGGAACGCCCTTTGGCCGTCCCCTACGGATGCGGCGTTTCGCCGCGACAGACTCATGATTGTATTACGACCGTGTGCCGTCCGCCATAAATTCCGGCTATGCCTAGGATTCACGCGGGACGCCCTTTGGGCGTCTCCTACAAAATTTTCCTTTTGGTTGTAAATGCAACAGAAATGTTCCTTTCTTTTTGTTATACTTTACGTGTACTCGATAAGAGCTGCGAATTTTGAATCACCCATTCATTTATATGTCCATAATATAGGAGGTTTTCCCCATGACAAAAGAAAAACAGATGTTTTGTTTCCAGTGTGAACAGACCGCTATGGGTACTGGCTGTACCGGTTGTGCCGGTGTTTGTGGCAAATCGGCTGTTGAAGCTGGCTTGCAGGATGTTTTGACCGGCGCTCTCGTCGGCTTGGCCCGCACCTGTCAGACTGCCGCTCCGACGGCTAAGACGTACCGCACTATCCTCGAAGGTATGTTCACGACCATTACCAACGTCAACTTCAATACGACGACGACCCAGGCTATGATCGATAAGGTTCACGCTGAAGCCGCTGCTCTTTCGTCCACTCCCGCAGCTGACTACGACATGAACCAGATGTGGAACGCTGACGAAGATATCCGTTCCCTCAAATCGCTCATCCTCTTCGGCATGCGCGGCATGGCTGCTTATGCTTACCACGCTCTCATGCTCGGCAAATCGAGTGAAGAAGTCGATTCCTTCTTCGTTAAAGGCTTGTCGGCCATCGGCGAAGACTGGGGCATGGATGAACTTCTCCCGATTGTCATGGAAACAGGTAAAGTCAACTTGACCTGCATGGCCCTCCTCGACGAAGCCAATACGACGACTTATGGTACACCGGTTCCGACGACGGTTCCCCTGACTGTCGAAAAAGGCCCGTTCATCGTCGTTACCGGCCACGACCTGAAAGATTTGGAACTCCTCCTCAAACAGACGGAAGGCAAAGGCATCAACATTTACACTCATGGTGAAATGCTCCCGGCCCATGCTTATCCGGAATTGAAAAAATACAAACACCTCAAGGGCAACTTCGGCACGGCTTGGCAGAACCAGCAGAAAGAATTTGATGGCGTTCCCGGTGCTTTCCTGTTCACGACGAACTGCCTCATGCCGCCTCGCAAATCTTATATCGACCGCGTCTTCACGACGGAAGTCGTTTCCTTTGACGGCGTAACTCACATCGGCGAAGACAAAGACTTCACACCGGTCATCGAAAAAGCGCTGGAACTCGGCGGCTACAGCGAAGACCAGCACTTCACCGGCATCAACGGCGGCAGCACGGTAACGACAGGTTTCGGTCATGGTACCGTTCTCTCCGTAGCTGACAAAGTCATCGATGCTGTCAAAGCCGGCGCTATTAAACACTTCTTCCTCGTCGGCGGTTGCGACGGCGCTCGTCCGGGCCGTAACTACTACACGGAATTTGTTAAACAGACCCCGGCTGATACGGTTGTCCTCACCTTGGCTTGCGGCAAATACCGTTTCAATGACCTCGACCTCGGCACCATCGGCGGCTTGCCGCGCATCATGGATATGGGCCAGTGCAACGACGCTTACAGCGCTATCCAGGTAGCTGTCGCTTTGGCAAAAGCCTTCGATTGCGGCGTCAACGACCTGCCTTTGTCCATGGTCCTCTCCTGGTACGAACAGAAGGCTGTCTGCATCCTCTTGACCCTCCTCTCCTTGGGTATCAAGAACATCTACCTCGGACCGACACTGCCGGCCTTCGTCTCCAAGAATGTCCTCAACTACTTGGTAGAAAACTTCAACATCACTCCGACCAGCACGCCGGAAGCTGACCTCAAAAAGATTTTGGGATAAGAGGCCGTAGTTTATAGTTTGTAGAAGAGAGATTTAAACTCAAAAGAGGCTGTCCAATGCGACAGCCTCTTTTTTTCGCCTGTATGCGATTTCGTAGGGGACGTCCTGTCAAGGCGTTCAGCCTCTGCTGTCCGTTTTGGCGACCGTCTTGCGCCTTCCGCTGGTCGGCACCTGACGGGCCAAAAAGGCTTAGGACGGCCCCTACGGAGGCCCCGATTGGGGCGCTTTAGTGCCCTAACTACTTGCGGAATTGCCTATTCTACGGTAATATAAACGTATACTAATCTTATTATATGCAAATGGGAGGCTTTTACTATGGCAGACAATAAAACTTATGCTGTGTTCCAGACGAACCGCGGCGATTTTACGGTTGAACTTTTTGCGGACAAAGCTCCGATTACGGTCGAAAATTTTGTCAATTTGGCAAAATCCGGCTTTTATGATGGCACGATTTTCCATCGTATCATTGCCGATTTTATGATCCAAGGCGGCGACCCGACGGGTACGGGTTGCGGCGGCTCGAAGCAGACGATCCCTGATGAATTTGGTCCGGGCTTGATTTCAGCGAACCCGGTATCCTGGCTATGGCCAATGCCGGCCCTAACACGGGCAGCTCCCAGTTCTTTGTGACTGTCGTCCCGACACCGTGCTCCAGAACCATCATTCGATTTTCGGCAAGGTCGTCAAAGATTACGATGTCGTCGAAGGTATCAGCAGAGTCAAAACGAATTTTGCAGATAAACCCCTGGAAGATGTCGTCTTGAACACGGTGAAAATCGTAACGGAAGCCTAAGTGCTTCATGTTGTATTATACGTATATGGTGCGCTGTGCCGACCAGTCTTTATATACGGGCTGGACGCTGGATGTAGCCAAACGGGTGGCAGCGCACAATGACGGCAGAGGGCCAAGTATACCCGTTCCCGTCGCCCTGTGACCCTGGCCTGGTGCCAGGGTTTTCCTACAAAACACGAAGCGATGCATTGGGAATGGCAAATCAAGCAGTGGACGAGAAAGAAGAAGGAGAAGCTCTGCCGGGAACAGCTTTCCGTAACGGATGAGGAAGGATGATCGAAATGAAACTATGGAAAAAATGGCTGACGACAATCGTTGCCAGTTTATCCCTCTGTATCGCACCGGCAGCGATGGCTTCGGCCGCTTCGACGGCGCAGATCTTGCTTTACGGGGCCGCGACGATGGTCCTGGCAAAACAGCAGCTGCTCCAGATGGACAACAATAACCAGAAACAGATGCTGGCCAATACCCAGGCCAAGACGGGCGTCGTCAATAATGAAGCCTACAGCGACCGCCTGGAAAATATCCAGCGCAATCTCGTGGCGACGGGCCTGATTAAGCGCAATTACGATGTCTATGCCAATCCCTCGACGGATTTGAACGCCTTTGAAACGATCGGCGGCGTCATTTCCGTCAATAAGGGGATGCTCGATGCCCTCAATGATGACGAACTGGCCTTTACGCTGTGCCATGAAATGCAGCACGGTGAAAAACGCCATGCCATCAACGGCGTCCTCAAGAGTATCGGTATTTCAACGCTCGTCGACGTGTCCCTCGGCGGCAATGCCGATGTCCTGGACATCCTCTTGGGCAGTGTAGCCGTCAATTACATCGACAATGAATTTGTCACTATGGACCAGGAAAAACAGGCTGATGCGACGGGCTTCAATGTCTTCAAGAACACGGCATATAATGTCGGTGGCGCCGCTTCGTCCATGCAGTACGTCTATGAACAGTATGGCGAATTGTGGCAGGAAGGTTTCAAGCGCATCATCAGCCGAACAACCATCCGCAGATGTCGAGCCGTATCGAAAAGCTGGCCGGACGCATGAGCTTGTGGTCAGGCAACCACGTCCAGGTCGGCGGCAACACGGTATATGTCAACGCACAGCCTGTTGTTACGCCGGCCGTGTCCGGAACTTATTCGTCACGGCGTCGGGCTTTCCTGGTCGCCGGCAATCTGGCCCGGGCTGCGCACGATGTCTACGGCGAAGCGACGAAAGACGATAAAGTCGTCACCGAAGCGATGAACAAGAAACAGCCGTCGTGGAAGGTGTCGTCCCGCGGCGATGACGTCTACGTCAACGGCTTGCGCGTCATGACCTGTGCCGACGGCGATAACCAGCCGGTCATCGTCAAGAATATCCAGTCGGCCCTGGAAGCCAAACCGGCCATGCTGAGCAAGAAGGAAATCCAGAAGCAGAATAAAGCCTGGACCCAGAAGTATGGCTATAAGAAACAGAAGAAGGAGAAAAATGCGTAAACAAATAGCTTTTGTCACGGCCCTCATGGCCTTGACCCTGGCGTCGGCATCCTCGCCCGGTGCCCGCCAGTCGACGGACTCTCATGGCATCGATGTGCCCTGGAAGAAGCGCGGCAGCATGCGACGACTGATGGCGATGACGTGCCGGCCTTGCGGGAAAAACCGCAGGTCACTCTTCATTATCCGGCGACGGATCCGGCCGATGCCCATCCCATCCTGCGCTGGAGCCGTGTCGACGGGGCTGTCATGTATGACGTGCAGATATTGAAGAAGGAAGAAGAAAAGGACGCGGACGGGAAACCCAGTACATCTTATGAACCGTTCATGGATGACCAGAAGGCCTATACGACAGGACTGGAACTGGATTTGCCCGATACTTTCCTGGGACAGGTCTTTTACTGGCGCGTCCGCGGCCTCGATTTGAAGGGGCGTCCCGTCAGTGAGTTCTCGGATGTCGAAGAAGTACACGTCGATATTTTCCAGCCTTTTACGGAAAAGCCGACGCCCTTGTCCTTTTTCAACCAGGGACCGGGACAGACCCTGCTCTACCCGGTCTACGACTGGATTGCCGTACCCGGGGCGGCCAAGTATGAGGTGGAAATCCTCAACGACCTGCCGGAAGACCCGAACGGTACGGCACCGTCAATCCATCGCATCGACAGTTATACGCCTCAGTATGCTCAGCAGTATGACCAGAAGGCCCGCATGGGCGACAAGCCGTTCTACTGGCGCGTCCTGGCCCTGGACGGGGCGGGGAATCCTATCGGCGGCTATTCCGATGCCCTGCCTTTCGAACTGGATCCGGCTGCCGAACAGGGCGTCGTCGCTATCTTCGGCGACAGTATCAGCCATGGCGGCGGCAGTATTTCTTATTCGCCGACGGACTGGGATTTCAGCTACGCTTCGTATCTCATGTTCCCGACGATCAACCTGGCTCAGAGCGGTGACACGAGCGCCATGGGCGTCGAACGCTTCGACGCGATGTCCTGCCTTTCAAGCCCTCGTATGTCATCATCCTCATCGGCTCCAACAGCCTCCGGGCCGGCGTGCCGGCAGGCGAAGTCATTGCTGACTTGCAGACGCTGAAGAAAAAATGCCTGAGCCACGGCATCAAACCGGTTTTCCTGACCATTCCGCCGCTTAACCCGAAGAACATCAAGCCGCCTTCGACCAGGATACGGCCGATGACTGGCGCAGCGCCATTGCCGAAGTCAACGACTACATCGACACGCAGGTCCACATCGACATCACGCCGGGCATGGCCGACAGCCACGGCGAACTCAAGACCGAACTGGCTCTGGACGGCCTCCATCTCGACCCGCCGGGCAAAAAAATGATGGCCGCCGCCATCAATAACGCCTGGGCCAGCATCACGGAATTACCCGATAGTGCCTGGGAGTGAGGGAAAGGGCTGACGCCTTTCCAGTGGTTCGTGGTTCGTAAGCGGGCCGATAACCCTGTGGCGCCCCTACTTTTAAATTTAAAACCATCCACTAACCCCTAGCCACTAACAACTAACCACTAAAAAGACGCTGTCGCATTATGCGACAGCGTTTTTTTACACCTCCTCCAGCAAGCGCTTGGCGGTGAACTGGTCGGTGATGAGGACGTTGGCGTAGCCGCCTTTCAGGCGGCGCGGATGCTGGCGATTTTGCCTTCGCCGCCGGAGAGGAGGATGCTGTATTCTTTGTTGCGCAGGTCATCCAGGCGATGCCGACGGTGCGGTCATTCAATTCCTGGCTGGAGATGTTGCCGTCTTTGTCGAAGAAGCGGGAGCAGATGTCGCCGACGGCGTGGCTCTTGAGGTAGGCTTTTTCTTGGGTATCGGCATAGCCAGGCGGAAGAATAGGGCGTTGTCGCGGACTGTACCGACGCTGAAGATGGCGATGTTGGCATTGCGCCCCAGTTCCAGGACGCGCTTGATGTGGCGGTCGCGGTAGACCATTTCCTTGACTTCTTTGGAGTCGAAGAGGACCGGCAGGGGCAGGTACTGGGCGATGGTTTCGTAGTTCTTGGCGAATTTTTCCAGGATTTCATTGGCGTAGGTTTCGCTCGTCGAAAGGGTGATGCCTCCTTCGAGCTGGACAATCTGAGCGCCTTTTAGGGGGTGGGGGATGAGCTGATGGGACAGGCTGTGGAGGGTTGTGCCCCAGCGACGCCGATGATGTCGCCGTCCTGGATGATTTCATTGATATAGGCTGCGCCGCGCTGGCCGATATATTTCTTGACTTCTTCTTCATCTTCGATGGGTGCGTTGGCGATGCAGACCTGGCGCAGCCCGTAGGCCGAGGCCACTTTTTGGGCCAGCTGGCCTGGTCTTCGATGGGGTCGAAGATTTCGATGCGCACGAAACCCATGTCCTTGGCGTACTGCAAGAGCGGGAAACGGACGGTCGGGACAGCTGCAATTCCTTGGCGATATCGGCTTGGCTAAAGCCTGACTGATAATATAATTTGGCTGCGCTGATGGCTAGTTTATTCTTATTATGTTGCATACAAATCCATCCTTAAGATAAAATGGTAAATTTATATAATCCTCTGACGAAAAAGTAGTAGCGAATACAAATATATTCTTTTTCATTATCGCATTTTTGTTCAGGTAAATGCAAGGCAAAATGAAAAGCAATCTGCAAATATGACTTTTTATGTATACTATATTTTGCATAAAAATTATAGCCTTCACAACGACTATACGCAATATGAAAATATGTTAATATTTTGTTGAAAAAATGTGCCGTCTGATGTATGATGAACCTACGGAAAATCCTCTATGCAGGTAGCGAAAGAAAATATCAGTGTCATTGACGAAAGGAGCAATTTTATTATGCAAGAGAAGCAGTATGTTATGGCCTTGGACGCCGGCACCACGAGTAATCGCGCTATTATTTTCGATAATGAATCGCATATCGTCAGCGTCAGCCAGAAGGAATTCACGCAGTATTTCCCGAAACCGGCTGGGTCGAACACGATGCCAATGAAATTTTCCACAGCATGGTCGAAGTCATGCGCGAAGCCTTGGCACAGGCCAATATGACAGCCAGTGAAATCTCGGCCATCGGCATCACCAACCAGCGTGAAACGACAGTCGTCTGGGATAAGAACACGGGCGACCCCGTGTACAACGCCATCGTCTGGCAGTCCCGTCAGACCGCCCCGATTTGCGAAGACCTCAAGGCCCGCGGCCTGGTCGATGAATTTCGTGACAAGACGGGCTTGGTCATCGACGCTTATTTCTCGGGCACGAAAGTCAAATGGATCTTGGACAACGTCGAAGGCGCCCGGGAAAAAGCTGAAAAAGGCGACCTCCTCTTCGGGACCATCGACTGCTGGCTGGTCTGGAAACTGACAGGCGGCCAGGTCCACATCACAGACTACTCCAATGCGTCGCGTACACTTATGTTCAACATCAAAGAACTGAAGTGGGACGACCAGCTTCTTGAATATTTAACCGTTCCTAAATGCATGCTCCCGGAAGTACGCCCGTCCAGCGAAGTCTATGGCTGCACGGATCCGGCCATCCTCGGCGGCCCGGTCAACATCGCCGGTATCGCTGGTGACCAGCAGGCTGCTCTCTTCGGCCAGACCTGTTATGAACCGGGCATGGCTAAGAATACCTATGGGACCGGCTGCTTCATGCTCATGAATACGGGCACGACACCGATTCCTTCCAAGAACGGCCTGGTTACGACCATCGCCTGGGGCCTCGACGGCAAAGTCGAATATGCTCTGGAAGGTTCTATCTTCGTCGCCGGTTCGGCTATCCAGTGGCTCCGCGACGGCCTGCGCTCATCGATACGGCTCCCGATTCGGAATGGGTCGCCAAACGCGTTCCCGATTCGGACGGCGTCTATGTCGTACCGGCTTTCGTCGGCCTCGGCGCTCCCTACTGGGATATGGATGCCCGCGGCTTGATCATCGGCATCACCCGCGGCACCAAGAAGTCCACATCGTCCGGGCTACCCTCGATTCCATGGCTTACCAGACGAAAGACGTCCTCGGTGCTATGGAAGCGGACTCGGGCATCAAACTGGCTGCCCTCAAAGTCGACGGCGGTGCCGTTGCCAACAACATGCTCATGCAGTTCCAGGCCGATATCCTCGGCGTTCCTGTCGACCGTCCGCAGGTCATCGAAACGACGGCCCTCGGTGCCGCTTATCTGGCTGGTCTGGCTGTCGGCGTCTGGGATTCTAAAGAAGAACTCGTATCGAGCTGGAAACTCCAGAACCGTTTTGAACCGACCATGGAACCGGAAAAAGCAGCAGGTTACTACAAAGGCTGGCGCAAAGCTGTCAAGCATGCAATGCACTGGCTCAGCGATGAAGACTAAGAGAGAGTGCTAGCATCATGATGTTTGACAACTTATTAGGAGAGTTTATCGGGACGATGGTCCTCATCGTCTTTGGGGCCGGCGTCTGCGCCTGCAACACGCTGACCAAATCGAAAGGCCAGAATGGCGGCTGGATCTGCATCACCGCAGCCTGGGGTTTTGCCGTAACCCTCGGCGTTTACACGGCAACGACCTTGGGCGCTCCGCAGGGCGATCTGAACCCGGCTGTTACCTTGGGCAAGACCTGATCGGGATTTATTCGGTGCCTCAGTTCTTCGCTACGTCCATCGCTCAGATCCTGGCGGTATCCTCGGCGCAGCTATTGTCTGGCTGGCATACCTGCCGCACTGGGCTGAAACGGAAGATAAATCGGCAAAACTCGGTATCTTCTGCACGGCTCCGGCTATCCGTAACTATCCGGCCAACTTCCTTTGCGAATTTATTGCGACGTTCTTCCTGATGTTCGTCATCTGGATGATCTTCTCCAATAAAGTCGGTGCAATGCCTGCTGGCCTTGGGCCGTACATCGTCGGTATCCTCATCTGGGCTCTGGGCATGAGTCTTGGCGGTCCTACCGGGTACGCCATGAACCGGCTCGAGACCTGGGTCCCCGTATTGCCCATGCTATCCTGCCGATTGCCGGCAAAGGCGGCTCGGACTGGGCTTATGCCTGGATCCCTGTCTTGGCTCCGCTGGCTGGTGCCTTTGCTGCCTACGTCGTGGCGATGGCTTTGAATGTCTTCTAATCTATTTATATATGGTTTTGGGAAAGGGCTTGTCATTCTTCGGCAAGCCCTCTCCTTTACCTCGATTTACAAATTTGCTTATTTATTTTGAACATAATTTCATCGTTCATTAAAGGTAATATTTCTATATTTTTCCATGAAAAATTGTATAAGTTAACAATGTGAAAATATGTAAAAATAGACTTGCAATTATTTTCACAAACTTATATAATAAGGGCATCAAAGATAGTGATACTTGGTATTTACAGAGAAAGAGGTTGTGAACATGACAAAACAAGCAGATGTCGTCGTAATTGGCGGCGGTATTACCGGCACAGCCATTTTGCACGAATTGGCGAAGTACAATCTTCGTGCAGTCCTGGTTGAACAGGAACCGGAACTGGCTGCCGGCACGACAAAGGCCAACAGTGCCATCCTTCACGCAGGTTTCGATGCGCCTACGGGCAGTATGAAAGCCCGCATGAACGTCGCAGGCAATGCGATGTATCATGATTTGAAAGACGAATTGGATCTGGACATCCGCTGGTCTGGCTCGTATGTAGCCGCTCTCGATGATGAACAGATGGCTGTCCTCCAAGAACTCCTCGAACGGGGCAATGCCAACGGCGTTCCGGGACTGAAAATCGTCAGCGGCGATGAAATGCGCAAAGAAGAACCGAATGTCAGCAAAGACATCAAAGGCGCACTCTGGCTCCGTCTGCCGGTATCTGCTGGCCTTTCGGCCTGGCGCTGGCCTTTGCGGAAAACGCTGTCATCAACGGTGCCGAAGTCATTCGTGAATGTCAGGTTACGGGTATTACCGTAGAAGATGGCGCTGTCAAAGCTGTCGAAACGGATAAGGCACTATCGAAACGAAATACGTCATCAATGCCGCCGGGGTCCACGCCGACGAAATCAGCCGCCTCGCCGGGGATGATTCCTTCCAGATCCATCCGCGCCGTGGTGAATACATCCTCTTTGATAAGACGGCTCAGAAAGATCTGGTCTACTCGCCGATTTTCCCGACACCGACGAAAATGGGCAAAGGTATCCTGGTCTGTGCGACGACTCACGGCAACGTCTTCGTCGGCCCGAACGCCCAGGATATGCCGGACAGTGAAAAAGACGACACGGCTGTTACCATTCCGGGTATGGACGACATCCTGGACAAAGCCCGCCGCCTGGTTCCGAACATCCCCGTCGGCGCTACGATTACGGAATTTGCCGGCGTCCGCGCCGTATCCAGCACAGGTGACTTCATCCTCGGCCCGTCGGAAAAGACGAAAGGCTCATCCAGGCTGCCGGCATCCAGTCGCCGGGCCTGACTTCAGCTCCGGCTATTGCCAAGTACCTCGTCGACGGCATCGTCGCTGAAACCGGTGCTGCGGCCAAGACCGATTACAAGAAAGGCCGTCCGGCTCAGCCCTGCTTCCGCATGATGGCTGAAGCAGATCAGAAAGCCCTCATCGCCAAGGATCCCCGCTATGGCCGCGTCATCTGCCGCTGCGAAACGATTACGGAAGGCGAAATCGTCGATGCTATCCATCGTCCCGTCGGCGCCCGCACCGTCGATGGTGTCAAACGCCGCACCCGTGCCGGCATGGGCCGCTGCAGGGTGGCTTCTGCGGACCGCGTGTTACACAGATCTTGTCCCGTGAATTGAACATCCCCGTTACGGAAGTACGGAAAGAAATGCGTAATTCTTATATGTTCTATGATAAAGAAAGCGGAGGTAAAGCATAATGGGTGAACAACTTTATGATATTATCATCGTTGGCGGCGGCCCGGCAGGCTTATCCGCTGCCTACAGCGCTTGGCAGAATGGCGCTAAAAAAATCCTCGTCCTCGAACGTGACCGCGAAGCTGGCGGCATCCTCCAGCAGTGCATCCACAACGGCTTCGGCCTCCATCACTTCAAAGAAGAACTGACGGGCCCGGGCTATGCACAGCGCTGCTATGACTTGGTCAAAGATAAACCGGAAATCGAAATCCTCGTCGACACCATGGTCCTCAGCGTCAATCCCGACAAGACCGTTACGGCTGTCAGCCCGGCACACGGCTTGATGAAAGTCCAGGGCAAGACAATTATCCTTACCATGGGCTGTCGTGAACGGACGCGCGGTGCCATCCGCATCCCCGGCTACCGTCCGGCTGGCGTCTTCACGGCCGGCGCAGCACAGCGCATGGTCAACATGGAAGGCTATCTGCCGGGCAAGAAAATCGTCATCCTCGGCAGTGGCGACATCGGCCTCATCATGCCCGCCGTATGACCCTCGAAGGCTGCAAAGTCCAGGCTGTCCTGGAAATCTGCCCCTTCTCGAACGGCTTGACCCGTAATATGGTACAATGTCTGTATGACTATGATATTCCTTTATATCTGTCCCACACCATTACGGCCATCCACGGCAAAGACCGGGTCAATGGCATTACGGCAGCCAAAGTCGACGACCATATGAAACCGATTCCGGGCACGGAATTCGATATCGACTGCGATACGCTGCTCTTGTCTGTCGGCCTGATCCCGGAAAATGAATTGTCCCGCGGCTTAGGGCTGGCTATGCATCCGCTCACCAATGGTCCTATCGTCGACCAGCATCGTGAAACGAGTATCCCTGGCATCTTCGCAGCCGGTAACGTCGTCCATGTCCATGACCTGGTAGACTTCGTATCGGAAGAAGCTGAAATCGCCGGCAAATATGCGGCCCTCAAGGCTCAGGAACAGCTGCCGGAAGACGTAGCTGACGTAAAAGTCGAAGCTATCGACGAAGTCCGCACCTGCGTTCCCCAGCATGTCCGCGCTACGGCAGACGGCGAAACGATCCGTTTGTTCATGCGTGTCCGCAAACCGATGAAGAAAGTCCGCCTTACGGTCAAGAGCGGTGACGATACGCTGCTGACGAAAGTCCTCCCCGTCGCCAAACCGAGTGAAATGATCGCCGTCAACGTACCGGCTGAAAAAGCCAAAGGCCATCATGCGGATTGGACCGTTTCCGTAAAGGAGGAAGCATAACATGAGTGTAGAAACGAAACAACTGAACTGCATCAACTGCCCGCTGGGCTGCTTGCTTACGGTTACCCTGGAAGACGGTAAAATTACCAGCGTTACCGGCAATACGTGCCCGCGCGGTGAAAAATATGCCCATCAGGAACTGACGGACCCGCAGCGCATGCTGACCTCGACGGTTCGCATCGAAGGCGGCGAACTGCCGCTCCTGCCGGTCGTATCCAAGACGACTCTGCCGAAAGGCAAGATCCTCGACTGTGCCGAAGCATTGCGCAGCGTCGAAGTCAAAGCCCCGGTCCATACAGGCGACGTCATCGTCAAAGATATCCTGGGTCTCGGCGTAGATATCGTGGCCAGCCGCGATATGGGCAAAGAATAATAGGTACCAATATATTCCCTCTTACATATACGAGAAAGGGGCTGTCGCATGAAGGTTTCTGCCATCATGCATGGCCCTTTTTCTTTAATCTTCAAACTCAAAAAGGCGCTGTCTTCATGCGACAGCGCCTTTTTTGTATTGGTTGGAAAATTGTCTATTTATTTTGTTTTCTGCTGGATGAAGCCCGGCGTCGTGAGGTAACGGTCGCCATTATCCGGCAGGAAGGCTACGATGGTCTTACCAGCGTTTTCCGGACGTTTTGCGACTTCCGAAGCGGCATAGAGGCAGCCCCGCCGGAGATACCGATGAGGAGGCCTTCGGATTCGGTGAATTTCTGAGCCGTTTCATAAGCCTGTTCTGTCGTGACCGTGAAGACTTCGTCGTAAATCTTGGTGTCCAAGGTTTCCGGTACGAAGTTGGCGCCGATGCCCTGGAGTTTATGCGGGCCGGCATGGCCTTCGGAGAGGAGCGGCGAATCTTTCGGTTCGATAGCGATGATCTGGACAGACGGTTTCTTTTCTTTGAGGTACTGGCCGACGCCGGAAAGAGTACCGCCTGTGCCGACACCAGCTAAGAAGATGTCGACAGCGCCGTCTGTATCTTCGTAGATTTCCGGGCCCGTCGTCAAGCGATGGATTTCCGGATTGACCGGGTTGGTGAACTGGCCGGGAATGAAGGAATCGGGGATTTCTTTAGCCAATTCGTTGGCTTTGTCGACGGCGCCTTTCATGCCGGTCTTGCCTGGTGTCAGGACGATTTCAGCGCCATAAGCGGAGATGAGGTTGCGGCGTTCGATGGACATGGTTTCCGGCATGGTGAAGATAGCGCGGTAACCTTTGGCAGCTGCGACGGCAGCCAGGCCGATGCCGGTGTTGCCGCTGGTCGGTTCGATGATGACCGAGCCTTCTTTGAGGATGCCTTTCTTTTCAGCGTCTTCGATCATGGCTTTGGCGATACGGTCTTTGGCAGAGCCAGCCGGGTTGAAAGCGTCGAGTTTGACTAAGAGGTTAGCAGCGACGCCAGTGGCGTTGTTGTAACGTTCCGGTTTCAATAACGGTGTGTTGCCGATCAACTGTAACATAGATGTGTAGATTTTGCTCATGAGAATCTCTCCTTTTCCTATGATTCATCCCCCGATGAATGCAAAATATATTGAAAATATAGTAAGGTATACCAATTGGGTATAGATTTTATGTACACCTATACTGGATTTTTCATTTCCGTATAGGGGTGACAACGAATTTGGTTATTTCAAAGGCCTCATTTTGCCGATGCAGCGTTCATCATGCTGCTGGTCCATCATTTCCACGCGGCGCTGCAGGATGGCTACCTGATGCTGCAAGGCAATGATTTGGTCTTCGATGGGATCGGGCAGGCGGTTATGATTGAGGTCGACGTCGCGTTCGCTGTGGCTGGCTTTGATGCGTTTGCCCTGCTGGACGACGACGCGGCCCGGGATGCCGACGACTGTCGAGTACGGCGGCACTTCTTTGAGGACGACGGAACCGGCGCCGATTTTTGCGCCTTCGCCGACGGTAAAGGAACCGAGGACTTTGGCACCGCAGGCGACGACGACGTAGTCGCCGATGGTCGGATGGCGTTTGCCTTTTTCCTTACCCGTCCCGCCGAGGGTCACGCCCTGATAGAGGGAAACGTTGTTGCCGATGACCGTCGTTTCTCCGATGACGATGCCCATGCCATGGTCAATGAACAGGCCTTCGCCAATCTGGCGCCGGGATGGATCTCGATGCCCGTGAAGAAGCGGGAAATGGTGGAAATGATGCGGGCCGTGACAAACCACTGATGCTTGTAGAAGAAGTGGGCCAGGCGATGGGCCCAGATGGCATGAAGGCCGGAATAGCAAAGCAAGACTTCCAGCGTATTCTTAGCAGCTGGATCGCGGTCCTTGATGACGCCGAATGTCGTTG
>ENA-OQBT01000809-OQBT01000809.1-human-gut-metagenome-genome-assembly--contig:-NODE-809-length-16309-cov-3.484674_pt1 | contig 16309 bp, 26 predicted proteins | sample MGYA00242749_ERZ504557 | MGnify/ENA primary metagenome ERZ504557 (study PRJEB26092, sample SAMD00036243) | human gut metagenome | host: Homo sapiens | study: EMG produced TPA metagenomics assembly of... | reverse complement strand
CGCCGGCGGGCCGTGAACGGCGGGACAATCACTCGGCTTCAACTCGCGATCGCCCCGCCGGCTCTCGCTCCGGCTCCGTTCGATGGCTCCCCTGGGTCGCCATCACTGCGCCTCCGCTCACCTGTCCCGTTGCACTCCGGTCGATTCGGCCTACGCTTCTCGGGGCATGCAAGATATGTATTCCGTGCAACGGAATATCTTGCCCGGCCGAAGCCGGGATGTGCGAACCGCTCCAAAGTCGCTCCCGCAGAACCGTGCAACAGGCTTACCGGCTGTTGCACGGACCTCAGATATGAAAGTCAGTCCCGGCCTCTTTCGTCATCCACACCCTCGCGAGCCAGCTCCCACGCGGCCCGTATGGCAAGGTCGATTCCCCTTGCCGTGAACCTCATAATCCGCCCGGTCGAGCGGTTGACGGCGTAGCCGAGCCTCGCGCCGTTGATCTTCCTCGTCTTGCCGAGGGACTCCGAGTGATAGCGGTATTGCAGCGCCCCCCGCTTGGATCGGGCGATCTCGATCCCATCCGATTCCAACCGCCTTGCAAACTCTCCGAAGCGGTCGGGGCAGCTCTTGAGCCTCCCGACCTCCTCTGCCCTCTGGGCGACAATCGCTCGGACCCTTGCGTTCTCGGATTTGTCGGATCTCCCCTTCTTTGCCATCTCGCGCTCCTCGCGACCGGGCTGGCGCGCGTGCACCTTCGAGTTCGAGAGGCCCCTTTCGAGCTGGCTCAGGCCGTACTTCGTATCGAGCTCCTTCACCGTTCTCACGCGGGATTTCGCCGCCGCCCTCGCCGGCCCGTCGTTCAGACGCCGCCCAGTCTCGAGGTCCGTCCTATTGATGGCGAGGTGAGCGGCGAATCGGGCCGATCCATCCGACCTGCACCTCTCCTCATGCAGCACAATCACGATCTCCTGGTTGGGATAGCGCTTGGCGATGTAGTCCCTCGCGTACTCCATGCAACGCGAGGCGTCATCGGCCCGCCGTTGCAGGAGCACTCGTCCGGGTTGAAGCCGATCACCTGATGCTGCATGTACGTGCACCTTGCGCCCTGCTTCCCGGGCCGGTTGTGCCCGGCCGCCTCCCGGGTGGCGTCCATTTCCTCGAACCATCGATCCTCATCGATGATGTGCTGGGTATCGTGGTCCAGGACTTTCTCCCTGTCCCAATCGAAATACCGCTTGAGGTTTTGGAGGTGCTCCCCGCTCATGACGCTCGCCTGCTTGATTGCGGTCATTTTCCAACTCCCTTCAAAAACCGCCGTCAGTCGACGAAGAGGCCGGACCATCCGTCGGCAACAGGCGGCTCCGCGGCCTCTTCCTCGAATTCGGGAGTCCAGAGATCGACGCCGTCCTCCCGACCATTTGCCTTGATATCAGCCTGGCCTGGTATTCCATCCTCTTGGCCGCCCTCGTGCTCGCGCGTCCCCAGATCGAAGTGCTCCTTCGTCGGCATCCGCGTGCAATCGCAGACAGGGGCCCGGAAGCACCCCGCATGTTCCCTGCCCACGCCGTTCTCCGCGGTCTTCACCACGATGACGCCGTCCTTGTCGGGGGACATCTCCGTCCACTCCCAAGGATGAATCAGGTCGTCGGCGTGCTCGCTGTAGGATGTCGACCCCGTACCGCCCGAAGGCCCCCTGCTCGAGCTGTTCCCATGGTGTGCCGCGTCGTCTTCCCGACTAGCTCGGTGAAATACTGGCGGTCCTCGGCCTCGCCCAGTTTCATGGCGACCTTGACGCCGCAGTTTGCCAGGATCTTCTTCCGTCCGTCGCGCTCGCCGTACTTGTTCAGCTGAGAGATGTTCTGGACTGCGCCCATCCAGAACAGGTCGTACGAGCGCCCAAGGCTGAGAAGGCTAGGCAGGCACTCGACCTTCGGCAGGTTCCCCCATTCGTCGCCGAGGATGGACACCGGCCGCGGCAGCTTTCCACCAGCTGCGTCCGCGATGGAATACACGGCAGCGTAGAGCTGCTCGAACAGGACCGCCGCGATCGCGTTGTAGGGGGAGCCCTCGTCCATCACGTGGAGGAACAGCGCGGTCTTCTCGCTCAGGATTCTACTCGGATCGATATCATCGCCCGAGACCATTCGCGCAATCGGCGCCGAAGCGTAGATCCTCAGGTTGACCTTTAGCGTGGAAACGATGCTCCTCAGCTCGTTGCCGCCGCTCGAGATGAACTGTGAGGCACGCGAGCGGGCCGGATGCCCCTGCGGCAGGGAACGGAACAGGCCCTTCAGCGGCTCACACGGATCCTCGCCGGCCCCCTCCGTCCCCAGGCACATGATGTGGTAGACCGTCGCGAGGTGCTTGCAGCCCCGCGGGCAGCCCTCGTCCAGCACGACCAGAAGGATCGTCGCGGCGAGCAGCGACGCGCGGATTCCGTCCAGTGGCTCGCCTTCGCATCGCCCTCCCCGGCGATGAGCGTACGGGCGACGGCATCCGCGGCTGCTCAGCCCCCGGCAGATTCCCCCCGTTCGCGAGCCTATCGACCATTTCCAGTGGATTGAACGTGTCGCTCTTCTCGGGATGCTGGGCGTCCAGCAGAAGCACCCGGTACCCGCGACGCTCCAGCTCGTCGCCCGTCAACTCGATGAGCTCACTCTTCACATCGGACACGATAATGGTCTGCGGCCTCGATTCCCCGTCATCCGCCCCATACGTCAGCAGATCAATTGTCGGGATCAGCAGCGATCTTGATTTTCCGGCACCCGTTGAGCCGTCGAGGAACATGTGCCGCCTCGGTTCGAACAGATACTTGGAGCCGAACAGCGTCTTCTCAAACCCGTACACGAATCCTCTGCTTTTCGGCTGTCCGTGCCCGTCCCAAATCTCCGAGCCCCGGATGTCTCCGGCCCGTTTTCACCCGCGCCTCCCCAAGTACACCTCCGTCGCGGCTCGCTCCTTCGAGGAAGCCGATAGCTGCATGAGCACGAATACCGACAGGAACAGCGCGAACGAGGCGAGACAGCCAGGGACGCAATGAGGCCCCACGTTAATCCACCACCAAATGGTGTTATCCACGCTCAGGGTGAATCCGATCGAGCTCAGCTCGATTGGAAATCCGAGGATCATGCAATCGAGGGGAATGGCGATAAGTGGCGCAAACCCCGCGGTAAGCAGCGCTGCGAAAACCAGCGCCATGACCAGCTTCTCCTTCACGAGAACCACCTACTCTCTCGCACGGGCGAGTAGGTCGTTGACCCAGCCCACCGCCGTCGAGACGATTGATGTCGCCCGGTTGAGATTATTGAGGACGACCGGATCGGACCCGTAGGTGTTGAGGGCGCGGACCGCCTGGTTGAGGTTCGTGCCGATCTTCTTCAACTCAGTCCTGATACCGGCAAGTTCCCCCGCGTCGGCGACCCTGACCGGCTTCTCGCCGCAGAGCAGGGCGGCATCGCGCATGAAGGAGGACGCCGGCATGTTCATGGCCGCCGCCTTCTCCTCGATAGCCTTACGCTGCGACTCACTCATCCGTACGTTGATATGCGTATTCATGGAAGTCATAACCATCCAATCCGAGCGGGGCCGACGCATCGGCCCCGCCCCTTTTATTAAGTTGAAATTGTTTGGAGCATCTGACCGATGCGCCCAATCCTCACCCTCGCCCAGACATCGAAGGGGACTCCCGCAAGCTGCCGAGATATATACGGTATGGTCGCCATTGTTCTCTATAGATATCGAGAGCATCGAGCAGGCGCTTCCATTCCCAAATGAGCTCATCGGCCGAGAGCAGAGGAAGATCCCTGTTCTCGGCGCGCGCGAGCTCATCGGACGACAAGCATGGATTGGGAGCCCGGTATCCACCAATGTAGGGTCCGGGCTCCATAATTAGCCGATTTCGGTAAACATCGCTGCTGGTGCGTTGAACTCAAACTCGACAATACCGCAGGAACCGTAACGGTTCTTTGTGATTGAAGCAATGACGGGCCGTTTTTTAAGCAACATATTGGCATTACGCTCTTCGGGCTTATCGCCTTAATAGAAAGCGACATAACGAGATCTGCCGAATACTCGAACATGTTGCACCCGCCTATCGCCTGAAGCCCGGTGGTCTGCTTGTCGTAATTAACGCGGTTAATTGATGAGATAGCGAAGAGCGGACAATGGGCTCATCCACGATTCGGCGGAGCTCGGAAGCGACGAGCTTGAGACCGATACGCTCGTCGGCAATGCGCAGTTCCTGCGGCAAAGAGACGATTTGCGCGTAATCAACAATAACCAGTGGCGGTTCGCCATGTTTATCGGCAACCTCTTCGATTGCCTTTCGCATCCCGGCATATTTAATTTCACCAGGAATGATATACATTCGCTCGGCGATGCTGCGGGCGTAAATGTCGAGAACCTTCTCGAAGAGCCCGCGTTTGTCCTCAGACATGCCATCGCCGTTCATATCATCGTGCGTGAGCTCGCCGCCCGAGATGCGGGTGAGGCTCTTCGCGAGCATGCTGTCTCGCCCGAGCTCGCCCTCAAAGATGACCACCGGATGGCCAGCAATGGCCCATCCGTCGGCGATTTGCTGCATAAACGTTGTTTTACCCGTACCGGGTCCGCCGGGGACGATGCACAGGTATTGACGAAGACCTCCGAGGATAGTATCCAGCGCACCGTGTTCGATATGCCAAGCGGCCTATTCTTTAAGATACGCAAGGCGGTCTCGTCGAGGCCGACGCTCATGGGATTTAAAGCCGGCACGGTTCGCTCGCCTCCAATTCATGGAGGTATGCAAAGAAGCTCGATTCAAGGATGTAAATGCGGCGGTGCAACGCAATCGCGCGCCCGCTCTCCTTCATCATCTTCGAGGCCGTAACCGGACTCAAGCCGGTTATCTTGCACACTTCAGCGATGCCAAGAAGGCGCTCGTGGCCCAAGTTGGAATCAGAAGAAACCGCAGTTGATGCTTGTACGGCAGCGTACGGTTCAGGCTCTACAATCATGGTAGAATCCTTTCAGGCTAGCTCGCCCCTCCCCCTTCGTCGCCAAACTTAGATAGGGAAGGGCGGGCGGCTTTTTAATCAATGACCGAAAATAAAATAACTCCTTTCAAACAAGCTGGTCAGGCGCTTACTGTTTATATTGTAACACTGTCTGTTGCACAATCATATCTAGTTACAGTTCTAATTTCTAATTCACTTTCTGACTGTATAGACTTTATTGTCTGACTGATTTAATATATATACAACGATGATTGGAGTGGTTATGGGACGTTTACCATTATCCGGAAGTAAGATGCGGAAAATTAAGTTCGGAACAACTGTTCAGGCGACGACCCCGGAGAAAATCGAAGAGCTACGCCTCAAGAACCCCGAATCAGTCAGAAGCACCGGCGAGGCTATCGACTATCTATGCAACCTGCTCACGGGGTTGCAGCCGAGGGTCGCCAGGGCCCTCGATGAGGCGTGCCTCAGGGAAGCTCGGCAAATCACCAATGAAATGAAGGCCCTTCCCGTTGACGGATCAGAAGAAATGAGTTTTAGTCAATTGGAACTTTATCGAGAGCAATTCCAGAGGCTCCACGACCATTTCTCTTTATATTGCGAGAAAGAGGAGAGGCCCCAGGGAATGAGACGGGTCGATCTCCTCGGCGGCGATTACGCTGTCCTCCCCTCCTCTTGGACTTTATTGGAAACAGAGGAATGCGCGAAGTCTTGCAGCCAGGTCGGAATTATCGAAATTCGCGGCGGCGCAAAATACGATGCGCCTCATTTTGCCTTCTTCCATAACGGAGAGTACAGTCAAAAGGACAAATTGCAGCGCGCAACCAAACTCTGGCCCCGCATGACCGACGTGATGCGCGACGAGGTCAAACTGGTCACAGATGATGAGGGACATTACCTAAATATGGACGAGCACCTAGCCGCCCCATCATTTGTTATTTCAACCTTCTAGATGCCAGCTACTATCAGTCTATGGAGCTGGAGCCGCCATATGGCGCAATGATCTACCGAAACAATGTCGCTTAAAAAAGAGGCCCCAAAGGGGCCTCTTTTTTAGCCCTTTTTAGCCCTTCAGCAGATCATCCAGCACTGATGCTGCCTTCTGGTCATTTGCCTCGATAAAGTGGCTATAGATAGACAGCGTCGTCGATGGGCTAGCATGGCCCAAACGCGCCTGGATCGTCTTAATGTCCGCATTGGCACCAACGAGCAAAGTCGCTTGCGTATGTCTAAGCTCATGAGGCTTCAGCCCGCTATAACCCGTATAGCGGGTACGTTTGACGCCGTCACTCCCAATGACTTCCCTGCTCTCCTTAAAAGTACCGAAGCCGTTTTTCGCCGCAAACAGCCTAAACGCCCTTGAATAGTTATGTCCATCCATCCGGGTCACAAGAGCCGTTTGCCGTTGGCGGCGTCAACGATCCCAATGGAATGGACAATGGGCGTTTCTCCAGTCTGCCCCACTGCAAAGGAATCGAACTCACTCCGCTGAATGGCTTTCCACCTGTCCAGATAGTCGGCAAGTTCATTTCCAACCGAAATCTTACGCCTGCTCATCTTTGATTTAGGCGGCCTCAATGTCCTGTCGTTCGTATATTGCTTTACTATCCTCAGAGTCTTGGCGTCGGGGTCATAATCCTCCCATGAGAGACCAAGGGCCTCCCCCTTCCTCAAACCGCAGAGAAGTAGAAGCATTGTGCATGTGATAAAGGAAGATGGCTTCTCCTCCAAAAGGACCGCAAGAAGCCTTGCCGCCTCATCGGCGCTCAGCGCCTTACGAGCCTCGACATTCTGCTTGGGCAGTTTCACTCCCCTACAAGTTTTTGCCCACGAGGTCGTTATCGACGGCATCCTCCATTACCTGTTTGAGCTTGATGTGGATGCGGCGAATTTCACTTTCGCTGAATCGGCCTTCTTTTCTAGCCTTGGCATAAGCAGTGCGAACGTCATCCGATTTAAGCCGAGTGAGATCGGGATTGCCGAACAGCTCGCGTATGTGACGAATGTCCAAACCTTCACGCTCATAAGCAAGAGGTGATCCCATGGTCGACTCCCTGTTCGCGTGAAACCTGTCCGCATAATCTGATAGGCCCAGAGGACCATTGCCACGGTTGGAAGCGCCCTCAAGTTCAGCTCTATAGGCCTCCAGCGCCTTGGCGACTTCACTCGGCCAGTTTTTCGGGTTCTTGCTTCTGCAGTGAACCCTGCGTGACGGACTACGGCGGTACCGTCCTGTCTCCGGATCTTTCCCAGGGAAAAATAAATCCGATAGACGCCTTTGCTCTTATCGATGCATTCCGATGTGCCGCGAGCGGTCTTTTTTATCAATCCCTGCAATCATATCCCTCGTTAGATTTTCGATTAGGCTTGCTGGCAAAGCCTTTAAAGCTTTGCCAGCAAGCCTAATCGAAACTTTTCACACTTTCAAGTCTCTCTAAGTGTGAAAATAGTGGGAAATATGATTCTAATAGCTAGCTCAATAATTGTTAATTACCTATTTCTACCTGCGCTTCCTTTTAATTCAGTGAAATTGGCCTCATCTCGTCAAATGCCGAATTCACGTACTCGTAAAGCGGGGGTCACCGGTTCGAGCCCGGTCGCTGGCTCCATTGCACAAGATAGCCGCCTTCGGGCGGCTTTTTTGTTGCTGATTTCGGGCGCGCTTCCGCCAATCCAAGCACAACGCCGCCGGAAACTCTCCTACTCAACAAAAGCCCCGCCAACCGCAATCCCCAAAGGAACCGCGTTCAGCGGGGCCCAAGCGAGCTCCCCCAAGGGATAACGCTCGCAGCACGAACAGCTCAGCCGAGCAGCGCGCTACTCCTCCCAGTAAGCATCTGCAAGCAGCTTAAAGCAAATCTTCTTGACCGGCTGCGCGCCATCGCCCTGGAACTCGAGCGTGGGCATGTGAGGCTCGCCGGCAACAAACAGCGCAAACTTGTCGTCAGCAAGATCGCCGGCGATCGAGGCGTCGGAATCGACCAGATCGTAGTCGTCCTTCTCGTCGAACTCCTGGACCAGCGTCAGGCTGCCCGTGGCAACCTTAAAGGCCTCGCGACCCTCGACGTCGATCTGCAGGTCGTGATAGCGCTGATGCGTCTCATAGTGAGCCTCGGCTTCGGGACGCGTCGTGGGAGCCATGACGTTCGCAAAGACCTTGTCGCCCAGAATCGGATGGCTGCCGACCTCGAGCTTCGCCGGATCGTTCTCCTCGAGCCAATCGATCAGCACGTCGAGGCCCTTGAGCATTCCACGGTACTCCTCGATATCGCCCAATGCACCGTAAATCATCTAAATCCCCTCTCGGATCGTTTCTTTGGCGGCTACTCGGCAAACGCATTACCGACGCTGTTGCCACCCACATGCGTCTCGACCAGGGTAAGGTCGGGATTGAACACGACAGTGTCGGCGTCGCGCCCCGGCATAATGCTACTGCACTTGTCGTCGACATGAGCTGGCAACCGATGCCGGGGCCGCAGCACAAGCTCCTACAGCTCGGTCACGACAACGCCGTTGTAAACCTCGTCCCAACGATCCATAACCAAGTGGCCAGTCATGGGATCCATGGCATTGAGCTTGCCGCAGGTGTTGGCGGTACGCAGCACCGTCTCGTCGTCGGCGCCGGCAGCAATCGCATGTGCGAAGCCGGCAATGGTCGAATCGCCAGAGCCCGTAGCGTTAACGGCGGGGATATCGGGCGTCTTGGCGCGGAACGCACGGCCGTTATGGAAACCAACGGAGCCGGCAGCGCCCATGGATACGACGACCCAGGGGATATCGGAGAAGCGGGCGTCAGAGGCGAGCGCGGAACGGAGCTCGTCCACATCGTCGGTGGTAAAGCTCGTGCCCAGAAGGCCGTTGATCTCGGTCAGGTTAGGCTTGACCAGCTCAGGCTTGACCTCGGACTTGAGCGCAGCCTCGAGCGAGGCGCCCGAGGTATCAAGCAGCACCTTGGCGCCGGCGTTCTCAGCAATGCCCGTAATCTTGGCGTAGTAGTCCGCCTCGACGCCGCGGGGCAGCGAACCCGAGATGGTAACGACATCGGCCTTACTCGCAAGCTCGGCGAACTTGGCGGTAAAGGCATCGAGTTCCTCGGGGGCAATCGTCGGGCCGCTCTCGAGCAACTCGGTCTGGTTGCCAGCATGAAGGATGTTGAGACAAATGCGAGTCTCGCCCTTGATGGGCACAAAATCATTCTTAATGCCGTTAGCATCCATGAGCTCGGCCATATAGGCGCCCATATGACCACCAAGCAAGCCGGTTGCCACGACATCGTCGCCCAGCTGGCCCAGGACGCGGGCCACGTTGAGGCCCTTACCGCCGGCGGTCTTTTCGGGCGTCACGCGGTTGACGTCGTCGATAATGAGCTCATCGAGCTGATAGCGCGTATCGACGGACGGGTTCATCGTAACGGTGAGGATCATTTCTAGCTCCTTATCTCGCAGGCTCCTTATGCCTTGCAAAACGAATTGGCTACATGCGACTACAGAATCTCGATTGTGAACGAGCGCACGATGGTTTCTTTGGGCTTGGCGATAAGGCAGCCGCGCTTGTGCTCAAGCACGTCGTCCTCATCGGAGCAGGTCGAAAGACCGCCCCAGGCTCAACTGCCACAAAATCACCCTCGGGCTTGCTCCACACAATGAGGTACGGGAAGCCCTCAAAGCTCAGGCGAACACCCTTGTCCTCGCCCTTTTTGGAAAGCGTGACCTGACGGCTCTCGAGCACGTCAAAGATGGTCTCCGCAAAATCGAAGAGCTCGTGCGATAGGGGCAGCGTCTTTCCCAGCATTGGGTTCTTGGAGCGGTTAGCTACATCAATCAATCCGGTCGAGGGCACGGCGGTGCAAAGCTCCGCAGCCTCGTCTTTCTCGAAGCGCAACTCGTAGTCCGCATAGGCCTCGCCTTCGTCGAGCGGGCACCTAAAGCCGGGGTGTCCACCGATAAAGAACGGCATGTCCTCGGCGCCCTCGTTGGTCACCTCATAGGAGACACGCACGGCGGCGTCCTCGAGCATATAACGAGCGACAAGCTTAAACGGGTAGGGATAATCGCTCAGCAGCGCGGCGTTATCCTCCGAAGCCAGGCACATCGCCAACTCGTTCTCGCCTTGGCTCAGCAGCTTCCACTCCTGTTTGCGCGCAAAGCCGTGGCGAGCGAGCTTTACATGATGCCCGGCAAACGTCATGGCGCTGTTGTCGCGCAAGCCTCCGCAAATCGGGAAGCAAATCGGCGCCTGGCCGGACCACACGGCGGGATCGCCCTGCCACAGATACTCGCGACCTCCAGCCTCGATCGAGGTAAACGAACCGCCAACCGTGGACACCTTAACAGAAATCAAATCGTTGGAGAGAGCGTATTCCATTGCCCATCCTTTCGAACAACTGCTTTTTGCTCGCAAGTACCCGTCTCGGCCCTAACCAAAGGACAAACCCGCACGTTCATCGATGCGTCCGGTATCCCAGCCATGTAACGGGGTACCATACAGACATTGATGCAATTACAGCTGAAAGGCCTTCTTATGCGAACCATCATCCTCTATGCCTCGCGCCACCACGGCAATACGAAAAAGCTCGTGGACGCCATCGTCGAGGCACACCCCGAGATCGATACCCTCGATGTGAAGTCACTCGGTAAAAACGAGTACCCAGACCTGCACGAATATCATCTGATCGGTGTCGCCACGGGCATCTATTATTCCGAAATCGACAAGGACATGGCACGCGTGCTCACTAACGTGCTGCAGCCGCAGGACAAGGTGTTTGGCCTTATGACCTACGGTGGCAAAAACAAGTGGTACGGCAAGGATATCGATGGCATCTGCCGCATGAGGCAGGCCATCTTTATGGGTGTCTACGGCTGCCCCGGCTTTGATACGTGGGGGCCGTTCAAACTCGCCGGCGTGTCCAAAAGGGACACCCAACCGCTGAGGAAATTAAGGGCGCCGTCGACTTCTTCGATAAGATCGAAGACGAATATGGCGATATCATCGTCGAAGAGTACGCCAAGCGCGAGAAGCGTCTAGCATACGAGAAGGAGCATCCTGCAGGAGGCCTGGTGGCCGGCGTCAAGCGCACGGCAAAGAAGATCGCTAACAAGCTGTAACTGTGAAGGTGCTTTTGAGCGTTTAACCCATACGGCGGGTCCGAGCAGATTCGGGCCCGCCGTCTTTTTCTATCGTTACTCGGTAAAGGCGTTGCCGACACTCTGGCCGCCAACATACGTCTCGACGAGGGTAAGCTCATGGTCGAACACGACAAAGTCGGCGTCGCGACCCGGCATGATGCTGCCGCACTTATCCTCGATGTGCGCGGAGCGTGCCGGCACCTCGGTTGCCATGCGAATGGCGATATCGGCGCTGGCGATGCCCCAGTCAACGATGTTCTTGACGCCCTGGGCAAGCGTGAGCACCGAGCCGGCAATGCTCTTGCCGTCGGCGAGCCAGCACAGGTTGTCCTTCATGATGACGTCCATGCCACCACTGGTGTAGCTGCCTCGGGCATGCCGCCGCAGCCCAGGCAGTCAGTGATGAGCACCGTGTGTTGCCAGCCCTTTGCCTGCAGCAGCGCCTTGATGGCGGCAGGGTTAACGTGCTTGCCGTCACAGATGATCTCGGCGTAGGTCTCGGGCGTGGACATGGCAGCGCCCACGACACCGGGCTCACGGTGATGCAGCCCGCGCTGACCGTTATAGGTATGCGTAAAGCAGCTGGCACCGGCGTTGATGGCGGCGATGCACTCATCGTAGGTGGCGTCGGAGTGACCGATGCTGGTCACCACACCCTTGGCATTCAGAGCAGCCGCATAAGCAGCGGCACCGTCGCGCTCGGCCGCCATGGCGCTCTTGACGATGCGACCGCCCGCAGCCTCCTGCCACTGATCGAAGACCTCCTCGGAGGGATCGATCAGGTAAGCGGGGTTCTGCGCGCCCACGTGCTTCATGGTAAAGAAGGGGCCCTCCAGGTAGATGCCCTGAATGCGAGCACCGCAGAAGTCGGGGCCGCGGCCCTCGTCCGCCTGAGCGATAGCGGCGCAGGCGTCCTTGATCTGCTCGACGCATCGGTGAACGTCGTGGGCAGCCAGCTGGTGGTGCCGCGACGGGCTAGCTCGGTCGAGCTGATATCGATGCCCTCGGGATCGTTATCGGTAGTCGAGTGGTTGTAGAAGCCATGGATGTGAGTATCGACCATGCCCGGTGCGATCCACGATCCCGTGTAGTCCTTAATCTCGCAAGAGGGCTCGTCGGCCTGCCAGGCGCCAAAGACGCCATCCTCGACCATAAGATAGCCGCCCAGTTGCGGGCCTGCCGGCAAGAAGAACTTGTCAGCCTTAATTGCGTACGTGCTCATATGCACTCCTTGCTTCTAAAGCAGTTGACTGTGGTGATGCTTATACCCAGCACACGTGAAACAAAAAGCGCCCGCCCGCCGTTATGAGCGGACGGGCGCTTACAGGGGGACGCGATTAAGCGGTGAAGGGGTGAATCGTCACGCCCTTAACCACGCGGTTGACCGTGCCGGTGGGGCTCGGCGTATCGGGCGTGTTGCCCACGCGCACGGAGTTGAGCAGGCTGATAGCCTGGGCAAACATCACGAACGGCAGAGCAAGGTAGCCCTCGGGAAGTGCCTCGTAGCCCTTAAAGGTGAAGGACTCACCCTCATAGACGGTGGCACCTTCCTGCTGAACGGCGATGGTGTGCTGAGCGATCTCGTCGCCACCGATCTCGTTGAGGATGTCGATGTCGTACTGACGGGTGTAGGCGTCGTTATTGACGAACACGAAGACGAGCGTCTTATCGTCGACGAAGGACTTAGGTCCGTGACGATAGCCCATGGAGGTGTCGTAGGAAGTAGCGACCAGACCGTGAGCGAGCTCGAGGATCTTGAGCTGGCTCTCCTGGGCAAGGCCACCGAAGGAGCCAGAACCCAAGTAGGTCACGCGGTTGAAGTCGCCAGCCAGGTAATCGGCGATCTCGGGCTCACGGGAGATGACCTCCTCGCCCATCTTGGCGATGGTCTCGACCCACTCGGCCTTCTGCTCGTCAGAGGCAGTGTCGAAAATAAGGGTAGAGAGCAGGGTCATGCAGGAATAAGAACCGGTCATGGCGAAGCCCTTGTCGTTGGCGCGCGGAATGAGCAGCGTCAGCGCGTTGGGATCATCGGCAGATTCGACGGCGAGCTTGCCTCGGGAGCGCAGGTGATGTTGAGGAACTTGACGTTGTGGACGAGCTCCTTGGCAACGGCAACGGCGGCAAGGCTCTCGGGGCTGTTGCCAGAGCGGGCGAAGGAAACCACGAGCGTGGGATCCTCGGCGCGCAGGAAGTCGCGCGGGGCGCTCACGATGTCGGTCGTGGCGATGGGCTTAAAGTCGTAGAGATCAGTGTTGCCAGCGTGACGCAGGTACGGGGCGCAGGTATCGCCAACGTAGTCGGACGTACCGGCACCGGTGAAGACAACGGACAGACGACCCTCGCCCATAGCGCGAGCCTCGGCCAGGAAGCCTCGATGGCCTCCTTGTTCTCGCGATAGATGTTGAGCGTATCACGCCAAAGCTCGGGCTGCTGAGCAATCTCGCCGTGGTGATCTGGGCGCCGAGCTCGGTGAGCTCCTCGACACTCTTCTCGAACATTTTTAATACCTCTCTCTAGAAGTAATCCTCTGACGTGCAATTATACACTTCGGTTGGTTATCTGGTAGTAACCAGTTAAATGCAAAGAATCATCATAAGGAAACGATGCGGACACTAATCGCTACGCTGGTGGTAAACCTTGTATTTAAACTGATCGGCACGAGCAACCGAGAGTGTGTACTCCACTACCTCGTTTGACTCGTTATACGTAGTCCTGACCAAATCGAGCACAGGCGAGCCCTCGACAATTCCCAAAAGGTGGGCATCGGTGGGACGGGCTATGCTCGCATAGAACTCCTCTTCGGCCACGCGAATCTTTTGCTGAAAGTCCTGCTCAATCACATCGTAAAGCGGCTTACGCTCCAGCAGCGGTCGCTTAAGGGACAGAAATTGACGAACCGGTAGATAGCTGCGTTCGACCATCATGGGCATGTTGTCGGCAGAGCGAAGACGCTTGAGCTTAAAAATGCGATCACCGATGCGCAATCCCATATGCTCGGCCAGATTCTTATCGGCTCCATCTCGCAAAACTCGAGAATCGTGGTCTCGGGTTCTCGACCCATCGCGCGCATCTGCTCGGTAAAGCTGTAGGACTGCATAAGATTGGTTGCTTTTGCCGAACGGTCGGTCACAAAGGTACCGCGACCGTGCTGCCGAACCACCAGTCCTAAACGCTCCAGTTCCTGCAGAGCCAGGCGTACCGTAGTGCGCGAGAGACCATAGCGCTCCGAAAGTTCGCGCTCGGAAGGAATCATGTCACCGGCGCGATATTCATGGTCAATCTTTTCGGTCAGAATATCGACCAGCTGATCGTACAGCGGTTGCTTACGCGCTCCGATCGCCATCCTATCCTCCCTTTTGCTCGAATTCGGCTAACTACCTAGGGTGTTATGCATTATCTGTCTGCCACACCCGAATCATTAAGAAAACAAAAGCCGCGCGCTCTTTCGAGCACGCGGCTTTTAACATACACATGGCTTAAGGGGTCGGGGTGTGAGCCGCGTAGGGACACACCCCTCAAGCTAGAGCCTTACCAGATGCTCGGCCAGAGACCAAGCGGGCCAGCGCCCAGGATGCCAAGGACGAAGAGCAGGAGAATGCCCTTGGTCGGGGTCCAGCTGTGCTTAGCGAACATGTAGTAAAGCAGCAGCGTAAGCATAAGCGGGACGAGCTTCGGGACGATGGTGTTGAGGGTGTCGGCAACAGAGAAGTTGACCGGATCCTCGGTAACGGTGCCGTAGGTCACGGACTCCATGCCGTTACCCAGATCGGTGACGCCGCACTCGACAGCGTTGCCGTCGGCATCGGAAGCGGTAAGGGCGTTGCCGTCCTTATCGGTCATGGCGATGGTACCGGCCTCAGCGGTCTCGGTATCGATGCCCTCCATACCGGTGAAGTTCTCGGCCTCCTTCTCGGAGACGATCACGGTAGTAGCGGAGAGGCCACGGGTGGTGCCGTTGGGGATCTGGAGGTTGATCTGGGTGCCACCCATGGTGACGACCAGGCAACCGACGACGAAGACGCCCATGATGGAAGCGGCACGCGTGAAGGCCTGCATGTTGGCGGTCAGAGCGTCAATAGCGCTGGTGCCAAGCTTGTAGGACCAGTTCATGAGCCAGAAGCGCAGAGCGAACTGGACGACGTTGAAGATCACCAGGAAGATGATCGGTGCAGCGGCGTTGCCGTTGATGGCCATGTTGGAGGTGATGCCGGCCGTGATAGCACGAGCGTCAGCCAGAACAGGGCGTCACCGATACCACCGAGCGGGCCCATTGCGGCGACGCGGACGGCGCGGATCGTGGGGATGTCAACCTTGTTCTGCTCGAGCGAAAGCACGATGCCCATAACAAAGGTGACGAGGAACGGGTGGGTGTTGAAGAACTCCAGGTTGTGGCTCATGGAAGCCGCGAGGTCGTTCTTGTTGGTGTGGATCTTCTCCAGACCGGGGATGATGGAGTAAAGCCAGCCAGCGGCCTGCATGCGCTCGTAGTTGAACGATGCCTGCAGGAAGCAGGAGCGCCAAGCCATCTTGTTGAGGGTCTTCTGGTCGAGCTGCGGAGCAGGAGTGAGATCCTCGTAGTGCTCCGGGATCACATACTCATTAGATGCCATCTTCGAAGTCACCTCCGTCAGAAACAGCTGCACCCTTCAGCTCGGTCTGCTGCTGGAAGTCCCAGAAAGCGATGCCGAAGCCGATGAGAGCGAGGATGAGCAGAGCAGGGGTTGCCAGCGAATCGTTGGCAACGGTGATGAGCGCGAGGCCAAAGCCCATGAGGAAGAAGCCCCACATATCGCGGTTCATCATAACCTTGAGCAGGACGGCGAAGCGACAAAGCGCATCATGCCGCCTGCAGCGGAGAGACCGGTCTGCAGCCAAGTCGGGATGGCAGAAGCGATGGTCTGACCGATGGTAGCGCCAGCGATGAAGAACAGGGTGACGACGACAGCGAAGATCAGGCCGAGCAGAGCATGGCGAAGTAGTTCAGGCGCTCGATGCCCTTGGTGTCCGCGTTGTGAGCCATGTTATCGGCCGTGGACATAAGCGGGGACATAAGCGTGAAGACCAGGGTAACGCCAAGCTGGCCAAGCAAAGCGAACGGAATGGCGAGGCCGACTGCCGCGTTGGGCTCGAGGCCCGTGGCGATAGCGAGAATGGCTGCCATGATGCCGCCGATGACGGCGTTAGGCGGCTGAGCGCTCCGATCGGCATGTTGCCGATCGTCATGAGCTGATAGGTACCACCCAC
>ENA-OQBT01000808-OQBT01000808.1-human-gut-metagenome-genome-assembly--contig:-NODE-808-length-16346-cov-3.318639_pt1 | contig 16346 bp, 19 predicted proteins | sample MGYA00242749_ERZ504557 | MGnify/ENA primary metagenome ERZ504557 (study PRJEB26092, sample SAMD00036243) | human gut metagenome | host: Homo sapiens | study: EMG produced TPA metagenomics assembly of... | reverse complement strand
ACATATCCTTCCGGTTTCGTGACAACCACTGGATGGACATCACCCTCACCCTTCCGTCCTCTTTGCTCATCCCGTGCCGGGACACGGTTTCCTCTATCTGATCCACCAGCTCCCGGCGGTGCGCCACGATCCATACCCGGCTGCCGGAACCACGCAGGAATTCCCTTACTATGGCGGCCAGCAGATGCGTCTTGCCCGTACCGGTGGGCATCTGTACCATCACATTCCGATGAAACTCCCACTCCTCAAAGAGGCGGAGCTTCATCTCCTGCTGGTAATCACGAAGACAATCGTTCATGCAATACATTATGCGGATGCCGGTCGCTACCGGCAACAAAAAAGGGAAGGCCACATGCATCATTGCATGCAGCCTATAGTAAATATTCTATTCTTTACAGATTAATTCTTATCGGTGATTTATATAATCCCCCAAGGTGTGTTTCTCCACATCAAAATTGATCCCTACCTTCACCACTTGCAATCCACTGAGGAAAAAGCGTTCGGGATACGCACTTCCACATCGACATACATCCCGAACAGGGAAAAGATGATGTAGAACAGTTGCTGTAATGTCCCTCATAATTCGTGTTATCACAATACGGAACAGTAGAAAGGAATTCCCGAAGAAGACGCAAGGCACCGTCCATATCTCCCCCGGCTATCGCAAGATACATACGGGCAATAGTCATATTGCCTTTCAGCGTGTTATGGACCAAATGTCCCGCTATATCCCCCTATCGGAACTTCAACACATCCTCATTATCTCCCTCACTTTTCCTTTCCACTCCCCCAGTTCACGTTCCGCCTCCCGTGACAGCGGCGGATTGACATACCTGTAAAACTCGATACGCCTCTCATAGTGTTCTTCTATAACCGCCTTCACCTCGAAAAAAAGAAGAAGCGTCATGTTATTTTTTTTTCTTCCAGCTGGTAAAAAAGCCATTAGCCACATGGAGCTTACGCTCCAACTCCCGTCTGTGCAGATTCAACTGGCCCAGACGTTTCACTACCTCGGCAGCCAATTGCCGGGCCTGATCAACAGGATTCAAATGTTCCATCGGATTAAATCGTATTTTTTATATGAATAATCATTTATATGTCCCCGTTCAGGACAAAAACACACGTATCTCAGTTATTATATCGAACTTTGTAACATTGAAAATCAATAACCTGATTCATAAATATCAGGGCTTGCAAATTTAATAAATAAAAACGAATGAACCAATTTAAAATGTCACTGTTTCTGCCACCTATATCACCGGTAAAGGACAGTACCACCGGACGAATCATCCAGCCGCCCACCTTAACGCCCTACAAGGAAATAACCTTACAGGAAGTGTACAAACTTATCACATCCAGCGAACGCCTGAAGACACTGACCGAGACCGTGCGCCGGGCAACGGAAAACGGGGATGAAAAAGTCTATCGTATGCTCAAGCAACAGACGCTACCCTACGTTACTCCCTGCGGCGTTTTTCCTACCGTAAAAGCGACAGCCTGACCGGACCGTCGGGCTTGATTGTGGTGGACATAGACCACCTTGATTCCCGTCGGGAAGCGGAAAAGCTGAAAAGACAATTGTTCGACGACCTCCTCCTGCGCCCTGTACTGGCATTCACCAGCCCCAGCGGACACGGAGTAAAAGCGTTCATCCCCTACGACCTGGCACGCATACCCGACACCAAACAAAATACCTCCGAAAACATCCACTGGGCGATGAACTACGTACAAGCAATCTATGATTTCCACAGCAGCCACCCGGACAGGGAAGATAAAAAAACAAACCATTCCGGCAAAGGCGTGGACCGTTCCGGCAAGGACTTGGTACGGGCCTGTTTCCTCTCGTATGACGAGGAAGCATTGATACGCCGGGAAATTTAAAACGAATAGAAAAACATACTCAAAAGAATGCCGGACAAAATTTAAACAGGCACTCAAAAAATAACAAATATCATGAACATGAACAATCCTTTAGAAAACTTGCGGCAGCTGACCGAAGCTGTCCGCATGGCAGGCGCAGACATTGCCCCTACCTATATTGAATATGTACAACTGGCTTTCGCCATCGCAAACGATTGCGGAGAAGCGGGACGCAATGATTTCCTCTCCCTCTGCTCCCTTTCCTCCAAATACGACGAAAAAAATGCACAAGCACTGTTCTCGAACGCGCTTCATGCCGATAAAGAAGATATACATCTGGGAACCGTATTCCATCTGGCCGGACAATGCGGAGTGAAGATTTCCGGCAGCGCCGACTTCCACAAGGCAGGGACAATGGGGACAGCAGGGACAACCCCGGATTTTCCACACACGTGCGCGCGATATAATAAGGTGGAAAATGACGTTTCCGATGATACCGACGAGGAGGAACAGCTCACCGAAGGCTCCGAGCCTTATTCCCCCCTGCCTACCTTTCCACAGGACTATGTGTGGCCGGAGCTGCTGGAGAAAATCATCTCCTTCGGTAAAAAGCCCGAACAGCGTGATGTGTTGCTCCTGGGAGCGTTTACCGTACTGGGTGCCTCCCTCTCCCACGTAGTGCGGTGCCAGTACGGCCGGAAGTGGCAGGCCCCCTGTATGCAGACTTTCATCGTGGCCCCGTCCGCCGCAGGAAAAAGTGCATTGACGTGGGTGCGGCTCCTCATCGAACCTATACACGACAAGATACGAAACGAGGTGAAAGAGGCGATGAAAACTTACCGCCGGGAAAAGGCGGCCTACGATTCTCTGGGCAAGGAACGGAGAAATCAGGAAGCTCCCGTATTGCCTCCCAACCGAATGTTCCTCATACCGGGAAACAACACCGGAACAGGCATCCTGCAAAATATCATGGATTCCAACGGAACGGGCCTCATCTGCGAAAGTGAGGCGGACACCGTATCCACCGCCATAGGGACCGAATACGGAAACTGGAGCGACACGCTGCGCAAGGCGTTCGACCACGACCGCCTGTCCTACAACCGGCGTACCGACCGCGAATATCAGGAGGTGAGCAGAAGCTACCTCTCCGTGTTGCTCTCGGGTACGCCCGCACAAGTAAAGCCCCTGATCCCCACGGCGGAGAACGGTCTGTTCTCCCGCCAGAACTTTTATTATATGCCACGCATCACCCAATGGGCGGACCAGTTTGGCGAGGATGAGGTGGATGTGGACGAGGAATTCCGCCTGATGGGCAACGAATGGAAAAACACGCTGGACGAGCTGACGCTTCGGGGATTGTTTACCCTGAAGCTGACCCATGCCCAGCATAAACAGTTCAACTTCCTGTTCGACAAACTGTTCCATCGTTCCGGCAAGATCAACGGAGACGAGATGGGCAGTTCCGTCATCCGTCTTGCCGTCAATGCGTGCCGCATGATGTCGATAGTCGCCATCCTGCGAAGCCTGGAAGATTCTTCTCTGGTGAAACCTGACGCGCATATTTCTTCCGATAATCTGAAGGACCGTATCATCCACGCTGGAACATGGTGATTACAGACGATGATTTTCATGCCGTGCTTGCCTTGGTGGAGCCGCTTTATCTGCACGCCACCCATGTTCTTTCGTTTCTGTCCTCCTCCGTTATCAAGCGCCGGAGCACGGCGGACAAGAATATGCTCTTTGCCGAAATGGAGGACGAGTTTACCCGCCGGCTGCTGCTGGAAAAAGCGCACGACAGGAGGATACCTGAATCCACCGCGCTTACCTGGCTCAAACGGCTCACCAAACAGGGGGCGCTGGTAAGTGTGGACGGCAAGGGGACGTATCACAAGAACTGACCCGGCTTTCTATATGTACACGTATGTGTGTGTGAGGAAAAAAGGGGGTGTCCCCACTGTCCCTGTGTCCCTGTCGCTGCTCCGTGCGGCTGTTGTTCCCGGATAGCAAAAATCGTTTATGGCAGTTTATTTGGATTGTTCAGAAAACTCCGGATAAACTTTATTATCATCTATCAAACTCACGTTAAATAAGAAACCATTCATGAATAAGACCGAAACAGCCCTTCTCTATTTTCCGGACAGTACGCCGAAAGTAGCCGTGCGTCATCTGATGCGCTGGATCGCCCAGTGCGCACCGTTACTCCACGCCCTGGAAGCCACGGGATACCATCCCTGCCAGAAATCCTTCACCTGCCGCCAGTTGCAACTCGTCTACCTCCACCTGGGAGAACCGTGATTCCCCCTGAAATCTGCCACAGACTGTCCGAGAACTCTTCCTCTCTCTCTGAGACGTGGATTACGCGGAAAGAATAAAGAGGGAACCGTGAAATCCGCGCCTGAAGTCACCACATGACGCAAGCGCTGACCGAGTTCCCGGACAGTCTCCCCAAAGGGTCAAAAGGGGTCGGAAGGGGTCACGCCGCACGGACGTGAGGTTATCTTTGCAGTGTCAGAAGGAAGAAGCCGCAACCCGGCACAAGATTACAAAAATCCTGGTACAAGATTCCGCGGATCTTGCCCCAAGTTTCACCGGATGCCGCAGCAGTGTGCGCCTTGCTCCTACCTGACACTTTTCCGATAATAATAACCCTTTAAAAACAAAAACGATGATCAACTACAGTATCTCACTCCGTGCCAATCCCAGTGACCAGGATGCTCCCAAAAAGGCTTATGCCAACGCCCAGTACTCAGAAATCATGACACTGGACAAGTTTGCCGAGCATATCTCGACCCACGGCTCCAAATACAACCGTGCCGACATCCAGGCGGTCCTGATCCAAGCGGTGGACTGTATGCGGGAGCAGCTTCTGGCAGGACAACGCATCCAGATGGGCGATCTGGGCACTTTCTCCATTCATATCAACAGCATGGGAGCCGAATCACTGGAAACATACAATCCCGCCATCCATGTGGAAGACCTGAACGTGCGCTGGAAAGCCGGAACCCGTTTCCTCAGCTTGCTGAAAGACAGCGTATTCAACCTGGTCCCTACCCGAAAGGCCGCCAAGCTGGTGGTTAAAGCCTGAAAGCGGGGAAAAACACTGTGGACTTGACGGGAGAGGCTTCCGGACCGGATGACAAGACGGAAGAAAACGCCTGAACTTTCCGGACTTCTGAAGTCTGATAGTATTTGTCTTTCTGAAATGAAACGGTTATTCTGAAGTAGACCTGTATTTCTGTAAAGATCTGCCTTTCTGAAATAAAACTGTTGTTCTGAAGTAGACCTGTATTTCCGTAAAGACTTGTCTTTCTGAAATGAAACTGTTGTTCTGAACAAAGTGAAGAATCTGAATGCAATCATTTTTATGCCCACAGATTCCTCGTCTTTGTCCGGAATGACAGAAAAAAACAAATCCTTTAAAACAAATATTCCTATGAACAATTCAAAGAAAATCACCTGGAAGCAAATTCTGCACGCCATTATCCAAGCTGCCATAGCAGCGCTCACCGCCTTGGGCGTAACCAGTTGCACCACTTCTTTTAAAAAGTCCCTGACCCATCGCATGACACTTTTTAATTCTTAATTCCCTATTTCAATTCAACCATGATTCAAGAAACTTTCCCTATGATAATCGGTGAGGAAGAGATTCCGAACGAACGTGCTCTCCTCACTCAGGAGGACGGCCCGATGATGGCATCCTCCGCTTCCGTGAAATATATCGTCATTCATTGCAGCGCCACACGCTCCACCCGGGATTACACCGCCGAGCAACTGCTCCGTGACCACAAAACGCGAGGTTTCCGCACGGTGGGGTATCATTTTTATATCCGTCGTGACGGAAGTGTGACCCAGCACCGCAAGCTTCTGGAAGTGGGTGCGCACTGCCGCCCCTGGAACCGTTGCAGCATAGGTATCTGTTATGAGGGCGGTCTGGATGCGGACGGACGTCCGACAGATACCCGGACACCGGAACAGACGGAACAATTTATTTTGTTGCTGATGCGGATGGTGAAAATCTTTCCCGGTGTCCGGATAAGGGGACACAGGGATATGCCGGGAAGTATCCCGAAGGCTTGTCCGTGTTTCGATGCGGAGGGGGTATTCGGGTACTTGGAGAGATAATAAAGAAAGTGGCAATCACCATGTAGTTTCTTCTTTGGGGGAAGCTACATGGAGAATGCCCTTACGTATGATTTGTTTTTCTTTGTAGAAAGGTTTTACAATAATGAATTTACTCAATCTACAGACTACCAGACTAATCGTATACGATAGCCCTATAGAAAACCGACATTGACATCATTCTTAATTTACCCCACCCACCTATTCATCTTTCTACAAAACAGAAGCAAATCACCTAGCAGTACAATCGTGCACACCGTTACAGCTTATCAATTTCTTCCGCCGAAAGTCCGGCAACCCGGACAATATCCGCTATGGAAAAACCGTTCTCTTTCAGTTTACGGGCGATTTCCAAACGCTCCTTCAAACGTCCTTCCGCCTCTCCTTCCGCTTTTCCTATTGCTTTTCCTATTGCTTTTCCTTCCGCGACAGCCTGTTCACGGATATCATTTTCCACAATACGGCTCACGTTATAACGGTCCACCGCCTTATCATAAGCGATACGGTCACCCTCAGACAGGTGAGCCTTGGCGGCAAGGCGGTCAAGATGGCTGAAAACCTGTTCTTTCAGCGCATCAGGCATTCTGTTCCAGTTATTCATATTCTTCAGTGCATACATTAGTTTATCGGATAGAGTAGAACATTCGTCAAATTCCTTCGTAAAATAAGGAAACTGGAGATAAATCTGACGGAAATTCCGGTTCACCACACGACCGCTGTCCCGGTCGGAAACCACTGTATCGGTACGGAACTTGCTTTCCAGACCATCCTCCTTGAAATTTATCAGGAAAAAGTATTTACAAAGCGGAATGACATAATAAAAATGATTTCGATAAGATGATTTATTTCCCAATATACAAATAATCAAATCCCCAGCCAGCCAATTCCTGTGCATCATAAATATTACGCCCATCAATTACCACCGCATGATTCATTGTTTTCTTTATCACACCCCAACTAGGCAAACGGAACAGCTTCCATTCCGTCAATAACAACAATGCATCTGAATCCAACACCGCACCATACATGTCGACAGCATATTCCACCGCATCCCCTACCCTGCGACGACATTCATCCATCGCTACAGGGTCGTAAACACGGACTTTACAACCTGCGTCCAATAATTTCTGGATCATCACCAGTGAAGTGGCTTCACGCATATCATCCGTTTCAGGCTTGAAAGCAAGTCCCCAAAGAGTTACAATCCTACCTTTCAAATCACCTCCATAATAACCGGACAGTTTCCGAAACAACAAATCTTTCTGTTTTTGATTTACCTCTTCCACGGCTTTCAACACACGCATCTCGTAACCATGCTTTTCGGCTGTTTTATCAAAGCCTTCACATCCTTGGGGAAACAGGAACCTCCATAACCGCATCCCGGATACAGGAACTTGTTTCCGATACGGCTGTCAGCACCTATGCCTTTGCGCACCATATTCACATCAGCCCCTACCAGTTCACACAGATTGGCGATGTCATTCATGAAACTGATACGGGTGGCAAGCATGGAGTTAGCTGCATACTTTATCATTTCCGCACTGGGAATATCCGTAAAAATAACACGGAAATTATTCAGCATCAAAGGACGATACAACTGGCTCATCACGTTTTTTGCTCTTTCTGAATCGACTCCTATCACCACACGGTCCGGACTCATGAAATCCTTTATGGCAGCTCCTTCCTTCAGAAATTCCGGATTACTTGCCACATCAAAAGGAATATCAATTCCTCGTTTGTCCAACTCCTCACGGATAGCCGCCTTTACTTTTTCAGCTGTGCCTACGGGAACTGTAGACTTGGTTACCAATACCAAATATTTGTTCATATTCCGGCCTACGGTACGTGCCACCTCCAACACATATTTCAAATCGGCACTGCCATCTTCATCAGGAGGAGTTCCAACAGCACTGAACACAATATCCACCTTGTCAAGGCAAGTCGTTATGTCTGTAGTAAAACGCAAACGTCCCTCCTTGTTATTACGAAATACCATTTCATCCAGCCCGGGTTCATAAATAGGAATGTTCCCTTCCAATAAGGAATTTATTTTTTCCTCATTCACATCCACACAAGTTACGTTCACCCCCATTTCGGCAAAACAAGTGCCGGAAACCAAACCGACATACCCTGTTCCCACAACTGCTATATCCATATCGTTTGCTTTATTTCAAAGGATTCTTCTCTGATTTGTACCACTCTATAAAACGTCCGATCCCTTCATGTAACGAAATTTTTGGTTATATCCCACTTCCTGTTCCAGACGCGACGTATCCGCATAGGTCTGATACACGTCTCCCTGCTGCATGGGAGATACACTTTCCGCGCTTCCCTGCCCAACGCCTGTTCCATCTCACCGATGAAATCCATCAGTTGCACCGGATGCCCGCAACCGATGTTATAAATCCTATAAGCCACTCCATCGGGAGTATCCGCCGGTACAGGAAGATGATCTATCACACGCACCGTTCCTTCCACAATGTCGTCGATATAAGTAAAGTCACGGCTCAACTGTCCGTTATTGAATACCTTTATAGGTTCACCGGCGGAGATGGACTTGGCAAAAAGCATCGGAGCCATGTCCGGACGTCCCCAGGGGCCGTATACCGTAAAATACCGCAGGCCGGAAACAGCAAACCCGTACAGCTTGCCGTAGGCATGCGCCATCAGTTCGTTTGACTTCTTGCTGGCCGCATAAAGGCTGACAGGAGTATCCACCTTGTCGTCCTCACTAAACGGAACTTTTGTGTTCATACCATAGACCGAGCTGGACGAGGCAAATATCAAATGTTTCACCCGGTTATGTCTGCAAGCCTCCAGGACATTCAAAAATCCGTCCAGGTTACTTTCCAGATAAGCGTAAGGATTGCTAATGGAATAGCGTACCCCGGCCTGTGCTGCCAGGTTCATCACCTTGTCAAACTTCTCCTGTTCAAACAGTTTGAACAATCCCTGTTTGTCCTCTATGCCCAAACGGATAAACTTATAGTTGGGAAACAGGGTACTCTGAAAAGTCGCGCCATAGTCGCAATCCGCTTCGCTGACGGGTAATCCGCATTCCTGAAGACGGCCGTATTTCAGACGGACATCGTAATAATCATTGATACAGTCCAAGCCTACCACTTCATCTCCACAGCTGGCAAGGGTATAAGAAAGTTTGGAACCGATAAAACCTGCGGCTCCTGTCACCAATATTTTCATAAGATTATCGAGTTTTTATTTAAGATGGACTTTAAAGATCAAACCGCCTGAAAAATATTTGCATCGGTTCAGCTCTACAACGGCGTTGATGTAGTCTTTCCAGAAAGAGTATTCCATGCCTAGATTCATCTGGTATTTGGAACCGTGAGGATTAAATGTCAGATCCTCTTTTACATCGGTATAGCCCGGAACAATTTCCACCATCAGATTGGCCCCATTGGCAATTTTATTGAGCAAAGAAGTGTTTGGCAAGCCTAACTTAAAATTAGCACCTATGGCAGGATCATTCAAGGTATTGTCAAAACGGTTACTATAAATCCAACTGGCATGAACTCCCAGTGTACCTGCCTTATCAAACTGGAAGTGCTTGGAGACGGCGATGTAATAACGGTTCAAAAATCCATTTCCGTAGTTCAACTCTGACGGCTTCGATAATGAGCCGCCACTCCATGAATCACCGATGACATCATTTGCTCCCACTAAGATCTGTGGTGTCCACGCTTTCCACCACCCCTCTTTCCAGACCCGCAGCCGGAAATGGAAGGAACGGTCCTGATTGACAAACTTGCCGTAAGTTGACGGGACCCAATAACCTGATCGATTACCATAGTCGGTGGGGACCGCCTTGTGCCCCATACACAGATAGCCGACCTCCAGCCAAGGAAAAAGAGTGATGTTAATATAATAGTTCCAAGTATCATACCACCATCGAGGAACTGTAGCATGACTATTCAACCAGTTTCCACCCAGCATGAAAGTCTTATCACGCTGCATATCGGCAGTGGGCATATTCATTAGACCGGTGGTGCCGTAGTTTGTTTGAGCATTCCCTTTTTCTGCAAAGTAAATGACAGACAGAAGAAGCAGTAAGAGTTTTTTCATTTCAAATACTGGTTATCATTATCTTTAAACCAGTCGGATATGGCTTCTTCAAAAGTATAATGAAATATATAACCAGAAGCAGCAAGTTTCTTTCCACATATATTAGTGGAAACCATTAGTTTTTTAACACGTGCCGGACAAATTCCCATCGGTGCGCCCAAACAACCAATTACAGATGCCGCTGACATCAATACCCATGCAGGAATCAGAGGGACAGAACGCTTCATCCCTGTTACTTTTTTCATTGTTTCCACAATCTGTTCAATAGTATAAGCAGGTTCAAAAGTACAGTTGTACAGTTCTACTCCCTCTTCGTGATGCTCCAACCGATACAACATAAAACGCACCAATTCTTTCACATAAATGCAAGCTTTTACTGTATCTTTTCTACCCGGATACATAAATTTATGTCCCCGTATGCCCCAATATAGACGAGTAAAGTTACCATTCTCTCCCTTGCCGAATACAACACCGGGACGGACAATCGTCAATTGTCTCTCTTGTTGGCTCTTTGCCTGCCAAATTGTATGAATCTTTTCCGCTACCAATTTTGATATTCCATAAGGAGTATTAGGAGTGGGAAGGGTTGTTTCCTTTTTCAAATCCTCGGCTGCACCATAAGGGGCAATAGAACTTGTAAAAACAATCTTCCTAATACCATGCTTTTCTGCAAAAGCCGTCACATTTTCAGCACCAAGGATATTCGTCTCAAAATAGGCATGATCAGGATGTCCAGGAGTACGATGTACTGCCGCAAAATTAAAAATGATATCATCTACCGTAATTACTACATCCTTCAAATCAATAGGCTTTCTTACATCACAATTTATGTAAGTAGCCTTACCATCCTGACAGTTCTCCACAATATCCAGATTATAAATATTACAGTCAGGATACACCTCTTTAAGAAGATTAATCAAATGGGTTCCGATAAAACCGGAACCCCCTGTTACAATATAGTTCATTTTGAAAATATTTTAGCTATGATTCTTTATAGCATTACAACTTTTATAGATTTCATCATATTTCTGCGCCATCAAATCAATATTATAATCTTCTTCGATATCATTTGATGCATGTTCAGCAAGAAGGACACCTTCAACCTTTCCATCAGCAATACTGCGTATCAAATCTGCATACTCATTAGCAGAATGACAAATCAGTCCATTTATGCCGTTCTTTATCACATCACGATTCCCTATTACATCGCTCACCAAACAAATTTTCTTTAGATACATCGCTTCAAGCAGTGATATGGGTAATCCTTCCCACAATGACGGTAAAATGAAAAAATCCACATCTTTTATAATATTCAGTGCTTCTTCCCTTTTTATCCATCCGGTTACACAAATATTAGGAGAAGTCAGTTCACTCTCCAACTCACCCTCGCCTATCCAAATGAATTGTGCTTCAGGAAGCAGTCGGGCTATTTCATTAAAAAGTTTGGGATTTTTCTGATAGAGAATCCGTCCACTGGTACATATTTTTATCGGATGCTGAATTTTGCTAATAGAACGGACAAAAGATTTTAAGTTTTTAGTATTAATTCCATTGTTTACATAAGTTGAACGCTTAGACAACTTCATCGCTTCTTTATATTCTCCCTCACTACAAGCAATCGTCACAGCCGACCTTTTAGCCGAAAGATATTCTATTAACCAAAATAGAAATCGTTTGAATTTTGTGCCATTTCTCATTAAAAAAGAATAACCGTGAGGCGTATAAAAAGCTGAAAGTTTTTTACAAGGCAAGGCCCATCTGCCAACAAAGCCTGACGCCGATGAATGAAAATGTACAATATCAGGATCTATTTTTATATACCACCTGCGGACATCGCGATAAGCCTTAAAATTAAACACTGTGCCAATTGCACCTTTAAAAGAATCAATTTTTATAAGATGTACTCGTTTATCGAATAAATTACTAACATTATCAGGTGTTAATGGGCGTACTCCGTAAAGTATATATACTTCATATTCTTCAACTTGCTGCCTGGTTAAATCCACAAGGAAACTTAGGACACCTGTCGCAAAAGGTTCCGCCACATGCATGATTTTTTTCATAATATTAGGAATAAAAGAATTAGAATTGTGATTTATACTACATCAATATCTATTGTTTCAAAATCACAACAACCAGCTATCGCCGCATAATAAGAGAAAGTTGTATAATATAGTTCTTTCGATACAATTCTAAAAACTTTCTTACTTCTGCTTATCATATAAAAATCAATAAATGTCTTTAGAATTGTATCTTTATCAGAATGAAAAGACACATGATTTACATTCCCATCCAATACGGAGAATCCATTTTCTTTTACAATAGAAAGGAAACGATTACTATCAGAAAAAATTAATAAAGGTAGCACGCTCTCTTCTTTTATCTTTTGAAGACACCTTAAACATTTTTCTATCAGCAATTTTTGATTTTCAGAAGTTAATGAATTATAATATCCATCCTCAAAATGCTCTAATGCATTCACAAATCTAAGATGTACTGAAACATACGATAGAGAAGGAAAAGATACATACTTTTCAATATTATCAAGCAAGAATCTTTTAGGTTTGAATAGTTCATGAAAGCAATCAGCCCAAATCTTTTGCCAGTTCTCTTTTTGATTATATTCTAAGATATTTTTACCAGTATAATAATAACAAATATATTGCTTAACAGATGGATTTAAATGAGGTATTTTAGCCATACCATTATATGCGTACATTTTAGAGGAGGGATACAAGAAAGAAATGTCGCTTATCTCCCCGATCCAATTCACTTTATTACAGTCCAGATAATCTGATAATTTAAAAGGTTCTTCAAATACAAGTTTAAATTGGAAACCGTTAATTTTAGCAATATAATATATGCAAGTTATAACCTTGAGTCGATCGGTCAACCCTGGATGTTCTAATTTAGGGTCTATAACAAAATATAGCACCCTTTCTTCTTTATCGCAAGTTTTACATTTCCCAATTTTAAAATATCTAAAATAGAAAAATAGATTTTTCAATCCATATCGAACACTATTCACTGAAGATTGGCAATACTTTGAATAGAACAACGATTTCCTAAAATAGGCCTTTATCAATTTTATCATAACGTACTAAATTAGTATCCAACTAGTTGGACATAAATCTATTAATATAATGAACCCATTCTTTTGATATTTTGTCAACATTCAATTGAGAATATATCTTCGTTGCCTCCATCCCCAAACTTAATGCAAACTCTTCGTCTTCTATAATTCTTTTCATTGCATTAAATAATTGTTCTCTATCATCTAAATCTATAAGAAGACCATTAGCACCATCATTTATTAAATCAGTAGAACCAGAGACCTTGGTAGAAATACATGGCAATCCTAAGCACATAGCCTCTATAAGAGCATTTGACATACCTTCAAAATTAGAAGACAATACAAACATTGAAGCTTTTTTCATTTCATCTAAAACATTAGTTCTGTTGCCTGGCAATAAGATAAATTTCTGTAAAGAGAACCTTGAAATATAATTTTCCAATTCTTTACGAGCAGCTCCTTCGCCATAAATGACTAGACAATAATCCGGATATAAATTATGCAATTTAGCAAATGAATCAATTAGCAGTTTATGATTTTTTTGTTTCTCCAATCTTCCTACTGATATTATTATTTTCAATTTGTTTGTTCTCACTGCACTTCCTATATGATCAGGTTCCATAAAAACAGGATTATATATAACATCCGTCTTTTTATATTTACTTCCTGTAAAATATTTTCGATTATTATTTGTCTGTTCCAAAATACCAGACGCTCTATTATACAAGAAATCCCTAATTTTAATCATCGCCCATCCACCTTTCAATTGCCTGGGGTCATTTCTCTCAGCAACGACTATGGGAACCTTCAGGCCTATAGTAGAAAGAATGACTTGCACACTGGATTTCGCCAAAAAAGATAATATCACATCAGGGATATTCCTTTTAATATATTTTCTAAACCAAAAGCATTTTTGAATTGTGTTTTTACTGGAACATTCCCTTTCAATACTAATTATTTGTACTCTAGTATCAAAATCATAAAAAACAGGTGTTTCTTTCCAGGTAAATATTTTCACATTTTCATATTTATCTGCAAAATGAGAAGATAAAACAGACAGTACTCTTTCAGCCCCACCACAACTGAGACTTACACAAGAAATATACAATGATGATTCCATTAAATACTAATTAGCAGTTCATTTATAAGTTTATTAAGATCATCCTTTTGTCGTTTGGTTATATACTCATAACGGTTAAGTGATCTTTTCCTATATTCTGCATAAATTGCCACATCTTCCAGTTCTATTATACGCATAGCAATTTCAGCACTCGAATAAGGGTTTGAATATAAAACTGAATCCCCACAAATTCTGACACAGCAGAAATGAGGAAGCAACAACAGGAGTACCATACTTCATTGCTTCCAAGGGCGGATAGCCAAATCCTTCATTTAAGGTGGGATAAATTAACGCATAAGCGCCACAAAGCAGAGATTCTAATTGAAGTCTATCTACATAGTCCATAATTTGAAATCTGTCTTTATGCCGAATTCTTTTTATCAAATAATTATTTTCGTGTAGCCCCACAACTATAACTTTGCCAGCAATATTCCTATTCTTTTCAAAAAGAGTATCGAAAGCTAACATTGCCCTATAGCATTCTTAAGCCATCGATCTGCTGATAATATCAAATAGTATTTTTCCGTCATATATGATTTCACTTCTTTATATTCAATACCTGTCGTAGAAGGGCTATAATATACAAGAATCTTGTCTTTGCACACTGACGGATAATAATAACAAATAGAACTTTTACTATGATTAGACACTGTCACAACACGAACATTCTTATTTTCAATCAAAAATTTATATTCATCCAAATAATGATTGGTTAACAAATTATACACAAATGTCCTCTTTAGTAATGTCTTTAAAAAGGATTTAATGCCACTAGAATAATAAAATTCATATTTATCCTTATTCATTTCCAATTTTCGTAAGCCGTGAATTGTAATATAGATAAGAATATTTCTATTCAATAGCTTTTTATATTCTTCTCTATACAAAGGAGAGTATATCAAACTTATATCATTTGTTATAATATTCTCCAATTCATATTGACTGGCATCCACAGTATTCACTCCATAAGTTTCTATTGTAGCAACTACAGAAGGTTCTATAAAATGAGATTTATCATAATATGCAATCACCACTTCAGAGGCTCTTTTACATAATTCTTTAAACACGATATACCCATAAACACCACCACCATGAAATTTTATATGTCCTATTGGTTGGCAAACACTCAAATCAAATAATATTTTCCTCATTAAGCAGTCATTATCATTTTACAAAATATGTTTTATACGGAAGAGTTCTTTGGCTATTAGAATCTCCGTAATCAGATAAAGGAGTCATCACAAATTTCTGAAAATACACAAAAAAGAGAATAACAGTAATTGTATATCCTAATTTCCGCAATCGAGCATGGCCAATATTCAATAAAGTAATAGGGAAGAGTACTATAAGAGTAATATAAAAGAACATTGATACTCGCGTCAGAACAGTATAGTATGTTGCAAAAGCCTGTATACAACTCGCCATTATCAAGCAATGTATAAATAGTTGCAATTCCTTTGTCATCTTCCTTCTATTTATGATATAAAATCCTAATGACATTGCTGACAATAAAAAGAATAAAGAATAACCACCGGTATAACTATCACCAGTATCTAAATAGGATCCACTATCATAAACAAATGCAAGTACAGAAATAAAGCTCACATAAGTAGAGGCCTGAGATATGAGGAAGCTAATAGAAATACAGATTAATATATACCTTACAGAAATCTGCTTTGCAAAAAGAGGATACAATAATATAAAAGGGAAAAAGGTTTGATGTATTTCCAAAGCAATCACATAACAAATAAAAAATTTTATAAAATTTCTATTGATAATATATTTCATCATATAAAGACCGACACCTAATGCAATACTAGAACGCACACTATTAAAAGTATTCGTATAAAAAGCCATTGTAACATAAATATAAATACTTAACCATGGAATTGGAGAATATTTTTTTATAAAATCAGCAACGAAAATAAGACTAAATATGCTTGTTACAAACAAGAAAGATTGTCTACTTGAATCAATAGTATAGGCAATCTTACATAAGATTGCAAAAACATAACCATACTTTGTTCTAAAAGTGAACAAAATCTTCCCAACTTTGTTTTCCAAACGATTCATAACTGGGGAGATAATGAT
>ENA-OQBT01000807-OQBT01000807.1-human-gut-metagenome-genome-assembly--contig:-NODE-807-length-16353-cov-3.532725_pt1 | contig 16353 bp, 16 predicted proteins | sample MGYA00242749_ERZ504557 | MGnify/ENA primary metagenome ERZ504557 (study PRJEB26092, sample SAMD00036243) | human gut metagenome | host: Homo sapiens | study: EMG produced TPA metagenomics assembly of... | reverse complement strand
AGCGCAGCGACGCATAAAGCATAGAGCATCGCGTAGTTCGGGGCGTAAGATTTTGCGTAGCAAAATCCACAGCATCCGAACAGATAAGGTAGTCGCAAATGATGTCGTACTCAGAGAGCTTCCAGCCAATCTTGTACAGGTATTTACTATCTTAGAAGCACAACGAGGAAGCGGAGCTGGGAAAAGTAGGGCAAACGATTTGAAGGAGCAAAGCGACGCGCAAATCGTATTGCATCACTTTCTTTCGAGCGGTAGCGAGAATGATAGGTAGTCGCTGATTAGAGCCGGACGTACTCAGCGTCTACTAAGTAATATATAAAGCAGCGAGCGAAGCAATGCGGTTACGCCCTAAATCAATCGAGCTTTCTCTCTCTAGCCTTTATAGCACTAAAAAAGGCAGCGAGCGAAGCAATGCGGCCACGCACAAAATCAATAGAGCTTTCTCCCTCTAGCCTTTTAGCACTAAAAAAGTCAATCTACCTAAGCAATACGAACTACCTCTCCCCTCATTTGAATAACAAATTCATAGATGACCCAAATACATATATATATTATCTATTATATATAATAGAATCGCCCTATATTTACTGATAAACAATTTCATTTAAAATCTGACACCTACATTAATCCCGTACATAACCCTAAAAATTGCCAAATAACCAACTATATTACAAGATATCAGTCTGTAATTTTAAGAAAAATATTCAACTAGAATCACATATAATATACTATAGTATTTATATTGTTTTCAATTACCTCATATCCTATTGACAATGTATGATTTAAAAAGTACAATCAAACACAGCTTTACATTTTACGCACTTCGTGCGCCATAAATACCTGTTAAAATTGTAGGAATTAAAAATTAATCTGAATGAGATATATGAATCCGTCAAAGATGCTGAGAGTACAGATTCATATAGCAATTCGGTTTTTTCACAATAAACAGTATGATTTGGGAAAGAAGCTACGGCCGAGAACGAGTAACGGCCAAAGAGAGAGTTTTAATAATAGAGAGAGTTTAAAAGATAGAAGGTTATAATTATGAAACGAAGAGGTTGGTACGTACTTCTTTCGGTAGGCATAGTGGGGGCTATGCTGTGGGGAGCCGGTCATTCGTTTTCGTCGCAGAATAACAGTCAGGTGACAACCTTGACGAATGTATCCTATGACCCGACTCGAGAGTTTTACGAGGCATATAATGCCGATTTTTCAAAATATTATAAAGAACGAACCGGTAAGGATGTAGAAATTCATCAGTCCCACGGCGGATCGGGCAATCAGGCTCGGGCCGTGGTGGAAGCTTTGACGCCGACGTGGTGACCTTGGCGCTGGCTCAAGACGTGAATCTACTGCAGAAGGTTCATCTGTTAGACCCCAGCTGGGAATCACAATTGCCGAACTATTCGGCACCCTATACGTCCACGGTAGTATTCCTGGTTCGTAAAGGCAATCCGCTACAAATTAAAGATTGGTCGGATTTGGTAAAACCGGGTGTGCGCTTGATTGCACCGGATCCTAAAAGCAGCGGGGGCGCTTGTTGGATCTTTTTAGCGGCCTATGCTTATGGTGAAGGTCCTAATAACGATACCGCTAAAGGGAATGATTTTGTCAAAAAAATTATATAACAATGTGACCGTAATGGACGCGGGGGCTCGCGCGTCTACGACGACTTTTGTTGAAAACAAGCAAGGCGATGTGTTGCTCGCTTGGGAAAACGAAGCAAAACAGATTATGGAACATTATCCCGGCGAGTATGAAATCGTAATGCCGTCCGTTTCGATAGTAGCGGAACCGAGTGTGGCTGTAGTGGCGGAAATCGCCAAAAAACACGGCACCTATGACGTGGCTCATGAGTATTTGGTGGCTCATGAGTATTTGGCTCATCTTTACGAACCGGACAGTCAACGACTCATTGCTAAATACGGTTTCAGACCGACGAATCCGGACGTTATGAAGGAAGTAGCGGCTAAGTATCCCACTCCGGCACGCATGGTGACAATTCGAGATTTTGGCGGGTGGTCGGCCGCTTATGAGCGCTTTTTCGTAGATGGCGCCCTATTCGATACAATTCGCGATGAATAGGAGGGTCTATGAACGAGCAGAATCAGTTAAATGAAATTAAACGGGCTACACCGGTACGAATCGAAGGTCCTAAGCGTCAGACGAGTGGTAAAAAGGCGAAAACACCGCGTTTATTGCCGGGGTTTGGCTTAACTCTAGGCGTGACACTGACGATATTATCCATTATCGTGATTTTGCCAATCGGTACCATATTGGGGTTTGCCTTACAAATCCCACCGGCCGCCTTCTGGCAGGCTATTTCAAAACCGGTTGTATGGCATGCCTTTGCCACGAGTTTAACCACCGCCTTTGTGGCGGCCGCTATTAACCTCGTGTTCGGAACCTTATTGGCGTGGATTTTGGTGCGTTACACCTTCCCGGGACGGCGTATCATCGACAGCCTTATCGAGTTACCGTTTGCCTTACCGACGGCAGTAGCGGGCATTACCTTGTCCAAACTCTATTCCGAGACAGGCCTCTTAGGCAGTGCCTTGGTTAAATTGGGCGTATCCATTGTTTATACAAAAATAGGTATTATTATAGCCTTAGTATTTGTGGGTATTCCTTTCGTAGTTCGTTCCGTGGAGCCTGTGTTGGCAAAACTTGACGGTTCTTACGAAGAAGCCGGCGCCGTATTGGGTGCCAATAACTTTACGATTTTCAGACGCATTATTTTGCCGGAAATCTTACCGGCCGGTCTAGCCGGTTTTGCTTGGCTTTTGCCCGAGGGCTTGGTGAGTACGGTAGCGTTATCTATATCTCCGGGAACAGTGCTAAAGCGCAGACGCAAGTCGTGTCCTATGTGATTATGCAAAAACTCAATTATGTGGATTATGAGGGGGCAACTGCCATGGCGTTGGTGCTCCTCGTATTGGCCTTTTTAATTTTGCTTACCGTGAACTTGATGCAGCTTCGTCAGGCACGGCGGTTAGGAGGTCGATAATATGAAACAGTCAAAATGGGTGAAAAATACATTGATTACATTAGGCTTTATCTTTGTAATCTTAATGTTGGTCTTCCCGCTGGTAACTGTGATAATCAGTTCGTTGGCACAGGCTGGGGCTTTTACTTAAAAGCTATAACCACACCGTATGTGTTATCCGCTTTGGGGCTGACGCTTTTAGCAGCTTTAGTAGCCGTTGCAGTCAGTGGCTTCTTCGGCCTTTGTGCAGCATATTGTATCGGTAAATTCGATTTCAAGGGGAAACAATTCCTCATGACTTTAATCGATGTGCCGTTCTCCATTTCACCGGTTATTGCAGGTCTTGCCTTTATCATGGTATTCGGCCGCATCGGCTGGGGCTATGGGATTTTAGATACAATTAATCAGTGGCTTGGCACGAATTGGCGCGTTGTCTTTGCCTTACCGGGTGTTTTCTTGGCAACTATATTTGTAACCTTGCCTTTCGTGTTCCGCGAAGTGATTGCCATCATGCATACGCGCGGACGTGAAGAGGAAGAAGCGGCGGTCCTCATGGGGGCATCGGGATTGACCGTTTTTTGGAAAGTAACCTTTCCGCAAATTAAATGGGCTTTTTTATACGGCGTCTTATTGTGTGCGGCTCGTGCTTTGGGGGAATTCGGGGCCGTAGCAGCCTTGTCAAAAGCTCGCGGCAGCACCTTTACCTTGCCGCTCGAGATCGACGCATTATATATGTCAGGTTCGGCGACGGGCGTAACGGCAGCCTTTGCGGCATCCTCTTTATTGGTATTGATGTCCGTATTATTGCTCTTACTAAGAGCCTATGTGGAACATCGCGTCGGTCATGCCGGCGATTAGAGCGTTTAGATTGAATAAACGTCAGCCAATGAGGGTAAAATAAGTAGCTATATACAACATAAAGTATAAGAATATAACTTGAAGAAGATAAGAGAGAATTTGAGGTGATTAAATGGGCGTAACGTCGGCGGCGTCATCGAGCTATGTGGCGATGACCGGAATATATAAGCAATACGGCGATTATGAAGCATCGAAAGATGTTAACTTTGAAATCACGGAAGGCCGTATCGTGGCCTTATTGGGACCCAGTGGCAGCGGGAAGACGACAATCCTACGTATGTTGGCAGGGCTTGAACATCCCGACGAAGGGGATATTCATATTGCCGGTCAGCGCGTAAATGAAATCGTACCGGCTAAACGCGGCATCGGGTTTGTTTTTCAAAACTACGCCTTATTCCGTCATATGACGGTGTTTGATAATATTGCGTTCGGCTTGGACGTACAAAATAAAGATCGAGGCAAAATTGAAAAGCGTGTTACCGAATTGCTGGACTTGGTGGGCCTTGCTAATTTACGAGATCGCTATCCGGGGGAATTGTCCGGCGGTCAGCGGCAGCGTGTGGCCTTTGCCCGTGCGTTGGCTCCAAGACCGCATGTATTGCTATTGGATGAACCGTTTGCGGCTATCGATGCAAAAGTAAAGCATGATTTACGGCAATGGCTTAAGGCGACGATTAAAAAATCCGGGATTACCAGTATTTTCGTAACCCATGATCAGGAAGAAGCAGTCGAACTGGCCGATGAAATCATCGTAACGAACAATGGCCGTATCGAGCAGATGGGCACACCTGAAGAAATTTATGGTACGCCGGCAACGCCGTTCGTGGCCGGTTTCATGGGTAAAGCTAAAGGCATCATGAATTATGAGAAATTAGTCGGTTTTGACAAAGAAGACGATTTCGACTGGGCTATTATTCGGCCGGAATTTGTAGCGGTTTTCAAAAAAGACGCCGACCATGGCAATAAGAGTGCTATAGAGCAGGGCGTGGTAGAAGCGGTGACATTCCAAGGCACAAGGCTCAGCATGCAAATTCGTATCGGCGAGCATATACTCGAAGCGGAACAGCCGATTGAGGCCAACATGTTTACCGTCGGCGAAGAAGTGGATGTACTCATCTATCGACTGTTTTTGTGCAGCAATACGGACGTTCATATTGCCAAGAACAAAGCGCTCGAACCGGACCAAGTGTTCTATATTTAGTGATATTCAGTCGTTAACGCAAAGATGAACGACGTATCAGTAATAGGCAATTATAAGGAGATAGCATTCAACGCCAAAGTGATTGTTGTTAACTATATCAAATGATATTCAGCCCTTAAGTAGGCATTATAGAAATTAGGTGGAATGGGATTATGAAATTTGAGAAGCGAGAGCGAATTGAGACGGATGTGCTCATCATCGGGGGCGGCACGGCGGGCTGTTACGCGGCGCTGACCTTGCAAAAAGAGAGCAACGCCAAGGTTCTCATCGTAGAAAAAGCGGCCATTCGACGCAGCGGCTGTTTGGCGGCCGGCGTGAATGCGCTGAACGCGTATATCGTAAAAGGCCGTAAGCCGCAAGATTATGTGGATTATGCCACGAAGGACGCGGCCGGCATTGTCCGTCACGATTTATTGCTCACCATGAGCGAACGCCTTAACGGCGTGACGAAAGTACTGGAAGATTTGGGGCTCGTTATTTTGAAAGACGAAAATGGCGAGTATATGGCACGCGGTAATCGTAATATTAAGATTAACGGCGAAAACATCAAGCCGATTCTGGCTGATGCGGTTCTTCAGTTACCAAATACGACGGTTATGGAACATGTGATTATGACCGATTACTTGGTAGAAAACGGCGAAATTAAAGGGGCGGTTGGTTTTTCATTGCGCAATAACGTAGCCTATGAAATCTACGCACCCTATGTAATTTGTGCCACCGGCGGAGCGGCCGGCTTATATCGACCGAACAATCCGGGTTTTTCACGTCACAAAATGTGGTATTCACCGTTCAACACGGGCGCCGGTTATGCCATGGGCATCAAAGCGGGTGCTGAAATGACTACCTTTGAAATGCGTTTTATCGCCCTTCGTTGTAAAGACACAATTGCGCCGACCGGCACTATTGCCCAGGGCGTGGGCGCTAAACAGGTCAATGCGGATGGTGAAGTGTATGAAACGAAATACGGCCTGACACTTCGCAACGCGTGTACGGGACTGTAAAAGAAACGCTCGATGGTCACGGCCCTTGTTATTTGGCAACCGAAGGTATTACGAGCGAGCAGAACATGGACCTTTTAAAGGCGTATCTTAACATGGCACCGGGTCAGACTTTAAAATGGTTAGAATCCGGCGAGGGTCCGCAGCAGCAGAATGTGGAAATCGAAGGAACGGAACCATATATTGTAGGTGGTCATACGGCGAGCGGTTATTGGGTAGACACGAAGCGTGAAACGACAATCCGTAACCTCTTTGCGGCCGGCGATGTAGCCGGTGGGTGTCCGCAGAAATATGTAACCGGTGCCTTGGCTGAAGGTGAAATTGCGGCCTTGGCTATTGCCGAACGTTGGCAAAACGAACAAGGTGCGAATGCAGGGACAGTCAATAACGTAGCAACAGGGGTCAAAGTTAACGCAGCTAGAGCAGCAGCGAATACTGTTTCCACTACTGTAGCGGCGCAGGCCAAAACGTACTTGGATGCGTATGATACCTTCCTTACCGGCGAAGCACCACTCTATACGACGGAACAGCTGGAAGAAGCGATGCAACGGGCCATGGACAGCTATGCCGGCGGTATCGGCTCTTATTATCGTTTTAACGGCAAGCAATTGGCCAAAGCGAAAGCACGTATCGAAGAGCTCATAGGCATGGCGGAACAGCTGAAGGCGGAAAACCTCCACGATTTGCTGTTTATCTACGAGCTCAAAGAGCGCTTGGTAGTATGTTTAACCTTGATTGCTCACTTGGGGGCCCGCAAGGAAACGCGTTGGCACAGTTTTGCGGAAAACCTGGATTATCCTGAGACCAGCGATGAATGGCTCTGCTATGTTAACTCCGTGGCAACGGATAAGGGCATTGAAATTCGTCAGCGTCCATTGGTAACATCGGACAGCTATGAACATCAAGACGGCGCGGCCGTTAGCAAAGGAGGCGCACTATGAGCATCAAAATCGATCAACAGACATGCGTAGGTTGTCAGCGGTGCGTTAATATTTGCCCCGGCAGCTTACCGGCTATGAATGAAGCGGGCAAAGCCTTTATGGCCTATCCGAAGGATTGTTGGGGCTGTATGGCCTGCATTAAGGAATGTCCCGTAGGCGCTATTGCCTACTTCCTCGGTCCTGATATGGGTGCCTCGGCGGCACCATGAAGGCTCGTCGCGACGGTCAATATTGGAATTGGGAATATACTTCGCCGACCGGTGAGAGTCAGACCATCGTGGTGAATGCTCAAGAATCCAATAAATATTAAGCTTTGATATCTCAGATACGACAATTTTAAAGTTTAGATTTTTTCAACATTGTAGTATCTTTGCAACGTTTAAAAGTTAAGATATTTTTCAAAATAAATTATAGAGTAAAAGAGAGAAGGTTTAGCATGAGTGAATACAGCCATTTAGACGAATTGGAAGCGGAAGCCATATATATTATCCGCGAAGTAGCGGCGCAGTGTGAAAAGCCGGTTATGTTGTACTCCATCGGTAAGGACAGCTCGGTAATGCTCCACTTGGCGCGCAAAGCATTTTATCCGGAAAAACCGCCGTTTCCGTTTTTACATGTAAACACAACGTGGAAATTCAAAGAAATGATTAAATTCCGCGATGAAACAGCCAAGAAATTCGGCCTCGATATGATCGAATACATCAACCAGGACGGCGTGGATCAGGGTATCAACCCATTTGACCACGGCTCGGCTTACACGGATATTATGAAAACACAGGCCTTAAAACAGGCACTCAACAAATACGGTTTCACGGCAGCGTTTGGGGGCGGTCGTCGTGACGAAGAAAAATCCCGTGCGAAGGAACGTATCTTCTCCTTCCGTAATGCGTCGCACGGCTGGGATCCGAAGAACCAGCGTCCGGAAATGTGGAAACTTTACAACGCTAAAATCAATAAGGGTGAAAGTATCCGTGTTTTCCCATTGTCCAACTGGACCGAAAAAGACATTTGGCAATATATTAAGCGTGAAAACATCGACATTGTATCCTTGTACTTCGCGGCAGAACGTCCTGTTGTATACCGTGACGGCAACATCATCATGGTGGATGACGACCGTTTTAAACTTCTTCCGGGTGAAAAAATCGAGCAGAAGAAAGTTCGTTTCCGTACCTTAGGTTGCTATCCTTTGACGGGCGGCACCGAGTCCAATGCGACCACCTTGGATGAAATTATTGAAGAAACCTTGTCGGCTGTATCGTCTGAACGCACGACCCGTGTTATCGACAGTGAAGCGGCGGGCAGCATGGAACGTCGCAAACGTGAAGGTTATTTCTAATACATACATGACGATGAGGGCCATTCTTTTTGAAAAAGAACAAGCTTGGGGATGACAGAGAGGATACAACGATGAAAGGACTTTTAAAATTTATTACCTGTGGCAGTGTGGATGACGGTAAATCCACACTCATCGGCCACATTTTATATGATGCAAAATTATTATATGCGGACCAGGCGAAAGCCTTGGAATTGGAAAGTAAAGTGGGCAGCCGCGGCGGCGCCATCGACTACTCTTTATTGCTCGACGGCCTCATGGCGGAACGCGAACAGGGGATTACCATTGACGTAGCGTACCGTTATTTCACCACCGACAACCGCAGCTTTATCGTAGCGGACACACCGGGCCACGAAGAATACACCCGTAACATGGCCGTAGGTGCGTCCTTTGCGGATTTGGCCATTATCTTGGTGGATGCTTCGCAGGGCATTTTGGTGCAGACCCGTCGTCATGCACGTATTTGTGCGTTGATGGGGATTGAGTCGTTTCGTGTTTGCCGTGAATAAAATGGACCTTGTAGTATAAAGAAGACGTGTTCCGCAAGATTGAAGCGGACATTGCAGCCCTTGCTAAAGAAGTAGGGCTCAAGCAAGTACAGGTGATTCCGGTTTCGGCTACCGAAGGGGATAACATCACCGTTAAAGCAACGACCATGCCTTGGTACGAAGGACCGGCCTTATTGCCATACCTTGAAAACGTAGATGCATCCGGTGCAGCGGAAGACGGTTTCTATATGCCCGTACAACGCGTTTGCCGTCCGAATCACACCTTCCGCGGCTTCCAAGGCCAAGTGGAATCCGGCAAAATTACCGTTGGCGATACCCTCACCGTATTGCCGAGTGGAGAATCAGCTAAGGTTAAAACCTTGATGGTCGGTTTTGATGAAGTGCAGGAAGCGAAAAACGGCCAGCCGTTGACTGTTGAACTTGACCGTGAAATCGACGTGTCTCGTGGCAGCGTGTTGGTAAAACAGACCGGCATTGAAATCGCTCAGACGGCCAGCGTTAAACTCCTTTGGATGGATGACGAACCGCTTGAAGTGGGCAACGAATATCTCGTAAGCCTCGGCACCAAACAGGTGGCCGCTACGGTGACGGATATTCAGTACCAAATCGACGTGAACAGCGGCGAACATTTGCCGGCTGCCGAACTCGGTAAAAACAGCATCGCCCTTTGCACTTTGCATTTCCAGACGCCGGTTGTTATGGATGAATTCCGTCGCCATAAGACATTGGGTGAGTTAATCCTTATTAACCGCGTAAGCAACATGACCTCGGCTTGCGGCGTTGTGGAAGCGGTAGGTACTACTGCGGAACAGCATAGCTTTGAAGGCAATGGCTTGAAAGCACGCGGCGACGTGTTTGATGAATTCTACTATAATGTAGAATTCATCAAAGTGGATAAAATCCGTCCTAACCGTACGACTTTTAATATTGGTGACAGCTTACCGCTTGCCGGTGCCAGCTACAACTATCCGGCTAACTTTGATATCTTGGTTCTCCGTGATAAAGTGGCTATCGAAGTACGCGACGGTAAATTGGCGAATATCGTACCGTTGGTTGATTATACCTACAACGACGTACCGGTTGTGAACGGTCGCGGTTTTGCCGTGCAGGTTAACTCCGACGATGATGTAAAACAGTTTATTGCTGAATCCTCCGACGATGCATTGCAGCACGATGGCGCATGGCATGATAAATGGCTTCGTTTTGAAACGTACCGTAAGATCATATTCCATGATTCCTTCTGGTCGATTTAAAATTATAAGCGAATAAGACTAAGCAGTCATACAGTACATTACTGTGTGGCTGCTTTTTTTATTGGTCTTAGATTCCTCAATCCTTGAGCAATATTGATTGATTTTGAGCGACATATATTTTATTCGCATAGTCCTATATCCGTCAAAACACACCGGCATTTCCTTTTTTTAATCAGGAATATGTTCAAAGTAAAAGGTTTTTGACATATATAATCTATTTAATTTGAATAGTCACTCATTTGGAAGTCATTTTAATATATAGAATATATTTTACAATGCAAAAGAGGTATTTTATAAATTCACTTAGAATATATATAATAGTGAGTATAAAGTAAAATATCGATATGGTATTTTGCAAATTTCTAAGCTGTGTTTACCTACAGTGGGTCGCAAAAGGCCGACGTGGGACGTAACTGTTTTTTGTTTTTCAATGTATAAATATACAGTATATTACACAAGGAGAACAGCATGGAACAATTTGATGCAATCGTTGTAGGCGGTGGCTTAGCAGGTGCGGCAGCTGCTTATCGAATGGCCAAAGAGGGTGTGAAAGTGCTCTTGGTTGAACGAGGGAGTTATGGGGGCGCGAAAAACATGACGGGTGGTCGTATTTATACGCATTCGTTAGAAGAGTTAATCCCTGATTTTAGAAAAACGGCTCCGTTAGAACGTAAAGTAACGAAGGAGCGCATCTCCATTTTGGAAGGTGGCAAGGCAACGACCGTTGAATATGAAGCGGAACCGGCTCAGCCAAAAGACGAATCCTATGTGGTATTGCGCGGCGTTTTTGATAAATGGCTCGTAGAGCAGGCTGAAAAAGCCGGTGCCGTGGTGGTTAACCGCATTCAGGTTACGGATCTTCTCATGGAAGGCGGCAAAGTGGTAGGCATTCGCTGTGGTAAAGATACGTTGCGTGCTGACGTAGTGGTATTGGCTGACGGCGTTAACTCCTTATTGGCTGAAAGAGCCGGTTTACGTGCACCGATTACGGCTGCCGAAGTAGCCGTAGGTGCTAAAGAAGTATATAGCTTTAATAAAGGTGTGTTGGAAGAACGCCTCGGCCTCGACGGCAATGACGGTTTGTCTTGGCTTTTCATGGGTGATATTACGCACGGTCTCATGGGCGGCGGTTTTATCTATACTAATAAAAACAGCTTATCCATCGGCGTCGTAGTAGGTCTTGAACATATCGGTGAATCGGATGCTACTATCGAAGATATGATGAACGAATTCATGGCTTATCCGACAGTGGCTCGCTTGTTAAAAGGGGGCAAACTCCTTGAACGCAGCGGTCACATGGTTCCGGAAGCGGGGTATAAAATGGTGACCACCTTGAGCGGTGACGGCTTTATCATCGTCGGTGATGCGGCCGGTTTCTGTATCAACATGGGTTACACCGTGCGCGGTATGGATTTTGCCATTGCGTCCGGCATGTATGCCGCCGATGCGATTATTAAAGCCAAACGCTTAGGCGATTATTCCGCCGGTGCGTTACGTTACTACGATATTATGATTGAGGACAGCTTCGTAGGTAAAGATTTGAAAACCTATCGTCACTTCCCTGAATTCCTCAACAATCCGCGTATTTTCCAAAAATATCCGGGAATGGTCAACGGCATCATGTCCGATGTATTTACCGTTAACGGCGACGGCGTGAAACCGCTTGTTCCTAAATTATTGAAACGGGCTACCGGTGTAGGCCTTGTTAACTTGGCTATGGATGCCCTTAAAGGAGGTCGTGCCCTATGACAAACTTAGAAGAAAAGTTAGGCGTCAATAAATATTACGTAAACGAAGGTCATCCGCACATTGAAATCATTCATGATTATCCGGATATGAAGGAAAAAATGAAACTCGTCAATGCCTGCCCGGCCGGTTTATATACCTTAAACGACGACGGTACGCTTGCATTTGACTACGCCGGTTGCGTAGAATGCGGTACCTGCCGAGTTTTATGCGGCAAAACGATTGTAACTAAATGGGAATACCCGGACGACACGAAGGGTATTGAATTTCGTCAAGGCTAATAGGGAGGCTGACTATGGAATTACTCGTATGTATCAAGCAAGTGCCGGATACGTCTGAAATCAAGCTCGATCCGGAAACGAACACTTTAATTCGTACCGGCCTGCCAAGTATTGTCAATCCGTTCGACATGAATGCATTGGAAGCGGCTTTGACCGTTAAAGATAAATATCCGGGAACCCGCGTTTCCGTGATTACCATGGGACCGCCGCAGCGTCCGTGGCGTTAAAAGAATGTATCTCCATGGGGCCGATGATGCGTACCTCATTACGGACCGTGCCTTTGCCGGTGCCGATACGCTCGCTACCAGCTACACCATCGCTTGTGCTATATCCAAAGTGCAGGAAGACCAGGGCAAACCGTTTGATATGATTTTCTGCGGTAAACAGGCCATCGACGGTGATACGGCGCAAGTAGGTCCGCAGATTGCCGAAGAACTGGGCATTCCTCAGGTTACCTATGTGTGCGGCATCGAAGTGAACGATAATATTGTACGGACCCAACGTGAACACGAAGAAGGCTTTGAAGTATTGGATACGGAAATGCCGATGCTCCTTACGGCCGTTAAATCCCTCAACGAACCACGCTATCCGACCCTCCATAATTCCATTCGTGCCACGCAGTACGAAGTGAAGACGATTACCGTTAAAGACATGACAACGGATCCTAAGCGTTTAGGCCTTCAAGGTTCGCCAACCGTGTACGCAAAGTATACAGCCCACCTATGCGCTCCGCCGGAACCATGTTGACCGGTGCCGTTTCGGAATCCGTAGCAACCGTTATGGATGTGTTAAAACAAAAAGAACTTATCTGATAGCTAAGGAGGAATTACGGTGTTTGAAGAATACAAAGGTGTCTATGTCATTGCTGACTGTTTCGACGGTCAGGTGCGCAAAGTCACATACGAATTAATTGGTCAGGCCCGCCTCATAGCGGATCAGTTACAAGAAGATGTACATACCTTGCTTCTCGGCGCCAAAGTGGCCGGCGAAGCACAAAGCCTCATTGAGTATGGCAGCGATTACGTTCATGTATTTGAACATCCTTTATTGGCACGCTATACGACGGACGGCTACACGAAAGTTATTACCGATTTCTTTGCTCAGAATAAACCGAATGTTATCCTCATCGGTGCTACCAACGACGGTCGTGATTTGGCACCGCGTATATCCGGTCGTATGAAAAACGGCGTTGTAGCGGACTGTACGATTTTGTCCGTAAGCACATCCGACGGCCTTGTTGAATGGACTCGCCCGGCTTTGGGCGGTAATATTTTGGCGGAAATCATCTGTCCGGAACATCGTCCGCAAATGGGCTCCGTTCGTCCGAACGTGTTCAAAATGCCGGAACGCCAAGAAGGACGTCAAGGTCATATCAACCAAGTAGATGTGCAGCTCACTGATGCAGACATTCGCAATCGTTTCGTAGAATGATTAAGGTGGACATGAACGATGTTAACATCGAAGAAGCGGAAATCATCGTGGCCGGCGGTCGCGGTATGGGTTCGCCTGAAAACTTCAAAATCTTGGAAGAATTGGCGGACGCCTCGGCGGTGTGCTTGGCGTAACCCGCCCGATTGTTGAAAAAGGCTGGTATCCGTTGAGCCGTCAGGTTGGTCAGACCGGTAAAACGGTAGCGCCTAAATTGTACTTGGCTTTCGGTATTTCCGGTGCTATTCAGCATACGGCGGGCATTACGGGCTCCGATATGATTGTGGCAATCAACAATGATCCGGAAGCGGCTATTTTCAAAGTGTGCGACTATGGTATCGTAGGCGATGCCATGGAAGTGGCTCGTGAAATGATTGCTCAATGCAAGGCAATTAAAGGATAAACTAAATATTAGATTGTTTATTTATTGATAAAATTTATGAAGAAGTCATGGTATTATAGCGCCATGACTTCTTTTTGTTTAATACGATGAATATTGAGAAAAATATAAAATGAATGAAATTGCAATACGATAGTTTGAAAAATAATTTTTATTCACCGGTTTATGTTTTATGAGAAACAGTGATAAAATAATGGCTATATGTCTTGTGGGGGGTACAAATATGATAGTATTTAGATATAAATGAAGTCGTGATGAATTGATTGGTATAGGTAATAATCAATTCACTGTTTTCAAAACGTTAGTTAGTGGACGTATTTTGAGAGGAGTATTGGGTATGAAAATCAAGAAAAATGGTCATCGCGTAGTTAAGGCATCCTTGGGGAGTGCTGTTTTATTAAGCTTGTTGTTAGGTGGGCAAGTATTTGCTGCAGATCCGATTGTAATGAATGGGCAAAATGGAACAGCAAATAATGTAACAGAGGCAACCGATTCTACAGTTATTGGTAATGGGAATACTGTAACTAATAGTAAAAGTCAGGTTGTGCTAGGAGATAATAACACAGTTACAGGCAGAAATAATGGGACAGTTAGTGGAGAACAAGAAGAACGAAGCAAAAATGTTTTAGATGTAGTTATTGGTAAAAATAATGATATTGGTGGTAATAATACCTATATGAAAGGGTATGAAAGTTTAACCGTAATCGGTAATAATAACTCAGCAACAAATCCTTCCGCAACAATTCTTATTGGTGATAATCAGGAATTTGGTGATGCAAAAGAAAGTGTTATTATTGGATCTATGACATTAGAAGATAAATCTGATGAAAATATTAAACAGAAGAATAAGAGTGTAGTAATTGGATTTGGTGCAAGAAGTGGGGCTCGTGATAAGGGTGGCTCTAATGTTGCCGTAGGTTATGGTGCCACAGCATTAGGGTGGCAGAGTAATGTTACCGGTTTTAATTCATCAAGTGGTTATGACATAATGATGGCTAATATTTATGGGACATCTAATTTAATTACTGATAATGTTTCTGATAATGACAATATTGAACTGTCTGGCCATCAGAGTAGTATTTGGGGTAATTTAAATAAGGTAGAGAATTCTAATAACTCTATGATTTTTGGGAATGGTAATCATATTACTAATGCAGTAATGGATACCGAAAGCGGCGTTGAAAACGCTTTAATGGAACTTGGCGGTATGTCGACTTATATTCTAGGGTCTAATGAATTTCTTAAAGGTTATACAGATAATTACTCAGGATTAGTATCAGCCGCGGCTAATGAAAATGGCGGTTCAGTATTTGCCTTAGGTAATAGCAATAATTCTGATTACGCAAGATTATCACAAATTATAGGTACTGGTAACACATTGAATGGTGAATCATCATCAATAAGTAAATTTAATACTATTGCCGGTTATCAAACACTAGTGTTAATGTAAATAATAACATCTGTTGTAGGTACAGGCAATACAGTAACCGGAGAAACATCTTCAGTAATTATTGGCGATTATCATTCATTAGAGGGCGGTAATAATAATGTTATTCTCGGCGCAATGAAGACTGAGGAAAAAACGGTTACTAGATCATATACACCGTTCTCAATTTATTCGGGTCAAGAACAAATAGGTGATCCTATTGAATATACAGTTACTGTAAAGTCTCCGGTTATAACTCATAAAGCAAATTTAGAAAATGCTGTTATGCTTGGCTATAATACAGACGTAACTCAAAACGGTGGTGTTGCTTTAGGTGCTCAATCCGTAGCAAGTACAGCATCCGGTGTTGTAGGTTATGATCCAACGTCAGGTGATAGTACAGATCTCTCAAGCAGTGCGTGGAAATCAACATTAGCTGCTGTTTCTGTTGGTGATGCAGCTAATAATTTGACTCGCCAAATTACAGGTGTAGCGGCTGGTACAGAACTAACTGATGCGGTTAACGTGGCTCAGCTAAAAGAAGTAGCTGCTAATGCTGCAGATGGCAATGATAAATTAAAAGCAACTGATAGTGCATTGACAATTGATGGTAATATTTTAAAATTAGCTATCGAAGATACGGCAGGTACTAAAGTAACCGGTAGTGTAAAACTAGAGACTATCGCATCGGCTATCGATACTAAGAACACTATCGCCAAAGGTAGTCATATTGACTACACAACTAAAGCCAATGAACATGGTGTACAGAATATACACTTAGCGTAGTAACTGACGGCAAAGTTGAAGCCGGTAATACCGGTATTGTAACCGGCGGTACCGTCTACAACGAAACCCGTGTAGCCAAAGACGGTACTTACGTTAAACAATCTAAATCTGCAGGAGAAAACTTGACTGCGTTGGATAGCCAAGTAGCGGCCAATACGACTCAGATTACGCAGAACACCAATAATATTACTTCCATTTCCAACGAAG
>ENA-OQBT01000806-OQBT01000806.1-human-gut-metagenome-genome-assembly--contig:-NODE-806-length-16359-cov-3.525444_pt1 | contig 16359 bp, 14 predicted proteins | sample MGYA00242749_ERZ504557 | MGnify/ENA primary metagenome ERZ504557 (study PRJEB26092, sample SAMD00036243) | human gut metagenome | host: Homo sapiens | study: EMG produced TPA metagenomics assembly of... | reverse complement strand
CGAAATCAGAACCGGATGAAGAGTCAGTAGAACCTGAAGCAGAAGAGCCTGAGACAGAAGCACTGGAAGCTGAAACAGACGGAGAAATGACAGAACCGGACGAAGCTGAAGCAGATGAAGAGCCGACAGAGCCAGAAAACGAAGAGCCAGCGGAAGCAGAGCCAACAGAACTGGAAACCGAAAAAGCAGAAGAATCTGAGCCAGAGGAAGCGGAATCAGAAGAATAGACATCACAAAACAGAAACCAAGAGACGGAAACGGTGCAGAGAAATCTGCACTGTTTTTTCACAGCGAAGGGAGGCTGATAGCCGGAACAATTCGATTTTTTGACCTGTTCAGTGGAATCGGAGGATTCCGAGAAGGGCTGCACAGGCAGGGGGCTTCACCTGTGTCGGACACTGTGAAGCAGATGCATATGCAGACCACAACTACCGGGTGCTGTTTGATACGGAAGGAGAGTGGTTCTGCAATGACGCAAGAAATATTGAAACAGAACGAATGCCGGACTTTGATCTTTTATGTGCGGGATTTCCTTGCCAGGCATTCTCAATCGCTGGACGAAGGGAAGGATTTGCCGATGCAAGAGGAACCCTTTTCTTTGAAGTTGCCAGACTGGTTGCAGACAAACGACCTGCGTATTTTCTCCTTGAAAACGTACCCGGTCTGCTTTCGCATGACAAAGGGCGGACGTTTCACACCATCCTCAGTACGCTATCTGAACTGGGGTATCATGTCGAATGGAAAGTGCTTAACAGCAAGGATTTCGGAGTCCCCCAGTCAAGGAAGCGGGTGTATATTGTCGGATATCTTGATGGAAGATGTGCCGGAAAAATATTACCTTTCCCAAAAGCAAATGGAACAGCTCTTATACAAGTCCATGCTGGCAAACAGGGAGAAAGAGTCTACGCAGAAGAAGGACTGAGCTGCACGCTGACCAGCGGGGCTGGTGGTATGGGCGGCAAGACCGGATTATACGAAGTCGGTATCCCAATCAAGGAAAACACCCGAAAAGGATACAAGATGGCCTACGAGGGGGACAGCATCGATCTCGGATATCCGGGAATCAACAGTCGCAGGGGGAGAGTCGGGCATGAGATCGCCCATACCCTGACGACCGGAAACCAGCAGGGAACACTGCATTTTGTAGATATCTCCCCTCCGCCGCTGGTGACAGACGTTGCAAGATGTCTGAATACCAGACAGGATTCCAGCATCCATAACCACAGGGGCGAAAGTTCCGGGGTGCTGGTGGAAGAACCGCCAAGGGCAGTGCTGACACCGGCCAGGGAAAAAGTCCGCCAGAATGGAAGAAGGATGAAAGAACCGGAAGAGCCAATGTTCACCATTACGGCAACTGACCGTCATGGAGTGATTTACCACGGCAGAATCCGCAGCTGACGCCAAGGGAGTGTCTGCGGCTGCAGGGATATCGGGATGGTCAGATTTCCAAGATGGAAAAAGAAACATCGGATAACCAGCTTTACAAGCAGGCCGGTAATGGTGTCACTGTCAATGTCATTGAAGCAATAGGCAGAAATTTGAAAGCAGTAGATGAAGAGATCCAAAGCGGCTCACCTGTTCCAGAAGCGAAGGTGGGTGAAGCAGATCGACCTAAAAGACCAGTATTTTGGTACAGAGATTGAGATGACAGGTATCAGCCGCTATGATGCGGCTGTTGCGATTGGAAGAATGTTCGGAACAGAGCCATATCATATCCGTTCTTACGATTCCTGGTGTGTAAAAGATTCAGATGGAAAAACGTGGAAATTTTCAAGGGACAGCAGTATCGACTGTGAAAGGCTGGCAAATGGTACTGTAATAGATGCCGATGGAGATTATTCGACAGAAATGGTATCCCCGAAATTGGAATATTCGGAAATGGGGAAACTCCAGGAAGTGGTGCGGTGTGTCAAAAACGCAGGTGCTTTTGTCAATTCATCCTGTGGCATGCATGTCCATGTGGACGCATCCAATCATACACCAAGGAGTCTGAAAAATGCACTGACGATCATGTACTGCAAAGAGGATATTCTGTTCAAAGCCTTAAATGTACAGACGAGAAGGGAAGATGAGTATTGTCAGAAAGTCCGTCCTATGGTATTGGAGAAGATCCGCCGGATGCCAAACAGCACCATCACGATGGAAAAATTCAAAAGGGCATGGTATGAGGGAAATGACGGAAGCTCCGAGCATTACAACTGGACAAGGTATTATGCCTTAAACCTACATGCTGTTTTTTCCAAGGGAACACTGGAATGGCGTTGTTTTGAAAGCACCCTCCATGCAGGAAAAGTCCGGTCAAACATTACGCTGGCACTGGCCATATCCGCACAGGCGATCAACCAATCCTGTACCCATGCCAAAAAGACGGAGATTGGGGATAACCCGGCATTTACATTCCGTACCTTTCTACTTCGTCTCGGATTGATCGGGGACGAGTATAAAAATGTGCGGAAGCATCTGCTTGTCAATCTGGACGGGGATAAGGCATGGCGGTATGACAAAAGCACCTATGCCTGTCTGCAGAATCCAAGACGGACAGAAGATGCAAGATAACAGAATAACGAGAACAGACCGGCCGGGTGGAAACATCCGGCTGTTCTTATGAAAAATGAAGAAAAAGAAGAAAGAGGTAGAAAACATGAAGAATAAATATCGATTCAGGCGAATCCTTTCCGGGGTGATGGCCGCAGTTACCATCTTATCCACGGTCATTTCACCGCTGACCGTTTATGCTTCAGAAGAGCCGAAAGCGGCAGAACCGCCAGTGTATGAAGCTGTAAAGGATCTGCTGGATGAAAATGAAGTGGTAAAAGCCACCGATTTTGAACTGGAAGTTGGACAGGAGTTTGATGTTTCCAGTGACCGCACGAATCTGGAAATCGAGGATGAAAGCAAGGTCAATGTGACATTCCAGAAAGCAGAGAATGACGCCGGGGAGAGCTTCAGTACCAGCCATGCGGACACTTACCATGCCGTTTATTATGTGGAACCAGTCAACCAGAACCATCCGGTTTATCAGATTGGGAGAAACCTGATCGTAAAAGAGCCTGTGGCAGCGTCTCAGAGTGAACCACAGACAGAACAGGCAGTTACAGAAGAGGATACAGGTTCTGATGATGAGGAAGCTGCCTCGCAGGAAGAAACTGAGACAGAGCTGTAGAGACAGAAATTGTTGAGCCGGAGACAGCTGAATTTGAAACAGAGGAAGCGGAGACAGAAGAACCGGAAGAAACAGAACCCGAATTTCAGGACGGACTTTCCGAATCCGAGTTTGATGCTGCATTAGAGGAATCCGAAACAGAAAATACAGCCGATGAAGAATCCGGGCTGACACTCAGCGATGTCCTGGAGCAGGCAGGGGAACAGGATATTGACCTGATGGCAATGGAAGATGGGGAAACCGTTTCATTCACCGCAGTCAATACCAGTACAAGAGCAACCCAGGACGTGAATGTGACAAGAGGGACTGCATACTATTATGCAGACTACGGTTTGGGCTCCTATGTAACCTATAAATATACCGTTAAATTTGGAAATGTGTCTGCAACTGCCTACTGTGTGCAGCCATCCAAAGCGGGACCTGGGGATGGTGTTTACAAGATCACCAAACTGGGTGACAGCAAAGCACTGGCAAAAGTGTGCTACTACGGTACCAAAGCATCCGGTGAAAATGGATTTTTTTCTGAGAAACATCCTGATTTTTCAGCCGGAAAACAGTTTATCATTGTCCATCTGGCAGCATCCTATGCAAATAACAGCGGTGACGCTTTTTCTGGTACGAATGCAACCGGACAGGCTCTGGCAATGGAACTCTACAATTACTGCATGAGCCAGCCGGAGATCCCGGAAGTGGACATGAGTTTCTCCAATGCAGATGTTACCGCATATATCAGTGGCAACAGCCAGAGAACAGAAGAGATCACCTTCAAGGCATCCGAACTGCAGACCATCACCATGAAACTGCCGTCCGGTGTCAGACTGCATAATGTGACAACCGGAAAGACCAGCAGTGTAGGTGCATCCGTGGAAATCTGCGGCGGTACCAAATTTTATTTATCCGCACCGCTGACACAGGCTGTGGATGTCAAAGGGGAATGGTCTTCCACCATGAAAGGAAGCATCATCAAAGACTACTCCGCTTATAAGATCACCACCGGAAGCGAGACACAGGACCTTGCCCTGGTATTTGGCGAGGGCGTGACCGATGAGAAATATGTGGATTTTAAAGTTTCATGGGTAAAACAGGCAACTCTAGAAATCGTAAAAAAGGACCGCAAGAGCAACAAAGCCAATCGCAGGTGCAGTCTATGGCGTTTACAGTGACAAGGACGGAAAGAACCTGATCACGAAGATGCCGGCCACAGATGACAACGGAGCTTCCAGCGTTACGATCACAAAAACACAGGATACCGTATACCTGAAAGAGATCTCCGTACCAAACGGATACCTGCTGGACACTAAGGCTTACGATGTGAACCTGGTCATCGGCGGCACTGTAAAACAGACCGTTACTGATGCTGAACAGATGGCAAGCCTGACTGTTTATAAATTAGGGGAAGTTCTGACTGGGGCAAAGGTAACTGATGATGGTGTTTCCTTTGTTTATACCGAGCAGAAACAGAAAGGTGCGGTTTATAACGTTTATGCCGCGTCGGACATTGTATCCGCAGACGGAACAGTAGTCTACAAAAAAGACGCATTAGTCAAAGCCGGACTTACCACCGGAGATGACGGAAGTGCCACACTGGATAATCTATATCTGGGGAAATATGTGGTAAAAGAAATGCAGGCACCACAAAATCTGGTATGTACTGGTGAAAGCCAGGAGATCACCCTTTCCTATGCCGGAAGTAATGTGGAAAAGGTCATGGGAAGCGTGACATTCAAAAATAACCGCCAGAAAGCAAGCGTGAGTGTATACAAACAGGATAAAGAAACCAGGAAATATCTTCCGGGCGGCACTTATGGTCTGTATGCCGGAAATGACATCAAAGCAGCGGACGGAACCATTGTGGTCAAGAAAGATACTCTCATTGAGAAAGCAGTGACCGGAATAGACGGAAAAGCCGTATATCAGGCAGACCTGCCGATAGCCAACAGCTACTACATGAAAGAGCTGGGTGCACCAGCTGGATATGTGAGAAACGGCGAGGATGTGTACTCCTTTACCTTCCAGTACACAACAGACAAAGAGGCAACGGTTTCTTTCAACCATACGTTCCAGAATGAGCGGATCAATGCGAAGATCAAACTGGTAAAAGAGGATTCCGAAACCGGAAAGACCGCACAGGGAGATGCAACCCTTGAGGGTGCTGTTTACGGATTGTATGCCCGTGAAGATATCGTACATCCAGATGGACAGACAGGTGTTCTTTACCCGCAGGAACACAGATTGCAACCCTGACTACGGATACAGAGGGAAATGCAGAAGTCGCAGACCTCTATCTCGGAAAGTATTACGTTAAAGAACTGACTCCGCCTGTCGGATATCTGGCAGACCCGGGAGAACATGATCTGGAGTGTAATGACGAGGGAGATCTGGTTCAGACGGTAGAACGTACCGTAACTTCTCTGGAAGATGTGATCAAACAGCCGTTTCAGGTCATCAAAGCCGCCAACAACGGAAAGACCGATGCCGATCTGTTAAAAGGTGTGGGATTCAGTGCATATCTGGAGAGCAGCCTGAAGAAAAATAAGGACGGTTCCTATGACTTTGCATCTGCAACTCCGGTTGTACTGACCGCAGACGGACAGACAGAAATGTTCACGGATGAGCGTGGATATGCATGCTCCATTCCGCTTGCATACGGAACCTACATTGTAAGGGAGACCACCACACCGCACAACTTCACGCCAGTCGATGATTTTAAGGTTGTGATCTCAGAGAACTATCCGGATCAGCCGCAGGTATGGCGTGTGCTTCTGGATAAAGAGTTTGAAGCAAAATTAAAGATCATCAAAAAGACGAATGAGACAAAGAAATCTGTCCTGGTTCCGAATACCGAGTTCAAGGTATACGATTTGGACAACAAAAAGTATGTGGAACAGGTAACCACTTACCCATCCACTACGGTACATAAATCTTATTTTACCGATGAAAATGGATACCTGATCCTGCCGCAGAATCTTGCTTGTGGAAATTACCGCATCGAAGAAGTGACTGCACCAGATGGATATACCCACAGCACCAATACCGTGGAAATCAAGGTAGACAGTGATACCGCATACCAGGAAGATCCGGTCAGCGGTGACCTAATCATCGAGGTGGATTTTGAGAACCACCCAGCTAAGGGCAGACTGACCATCCGCAAAGAAGGCGAAGTAGTCAAAGGTTTTGATAAAGACTTTACTTATGAGGAAGCCAGCCTTGCAGGAGCCGTGTTTGAAGTTTACGCCTCCGAGGATATCTATACCGCAGACCATCAGACAGATGAGAACGGCAACCGTTATCTGGAATATGCCAAGGACACACTGGTGGCAACGGTAACGACCGATGAAACCGGAAGTGCCGTAATCGAGAATCTTCCGCTCGGAAAATACCGTGTAGAAGAGAAAAAAGCACCGGAAGGATACACCTGGAATGCCAAAGGAGAAAAGGTAACCTTTACCTATGCCGGACAGGATACCCCGGTTGTAGACGAAGAAGTGACATTTACCAATGAACGCCAGAAGGTAAGCATCACCGTGGAAAAACAGGATGCAGAAACCGGAAGCGTGGTAGCTGGAGCCGTCTTTGGTCTTTATAATAAGAATGAGATCAAATCCGGTGACAATGTAATCGTGAAAGCGGACACCTTATTACAGGAGATTACAAGCGATGAAAAGGGACAGGCACACTTCACCCTGGACCTGCCGCTTGGAACTTATTATGTAAAAGAAATTTCTGCACCGGACGGTTTTGTATCCTCTGATGAGGTACTGGAATTTGATGCCACCTATCAGGGACAAGACATCCAGACCATTAAACTGAAATCGATTAAGAAGAACCAGCCGACGACCATCGAGGTGACAAAATCCGATCTGACCACAGGCGTGGAGTTGAACGGAGCATCCCTTTCTGTTCTGGATGAGGATGGAAACGTGATCGACAGCTGGACTTCCGTAAAGGATGAGCCTCATGTGATCAAATATCTGACTGTTGGAAAAACCTATATCCTCCGTGAATCCCTTGCACCGCATGGTTATTTAAAGACTACGGATGTGAAATTCACCATCGAGGATACCGCAGAAATACAGAAAGTGGAAATGCAGGACCATGTACCGAAAGCACTGCTGATCGTAAACAAGAAGGGCGAATTCCTCGATAAGATCACCCTGCTGGATAACGTCAAAGGTGTTGTGGAACATTTCTTTGAGTACATTACAGGAAGCCTGACAGACGTTACCTTCGAAATCCGTGCTGCCGAAGATATCAAAGCAGCTGATGGCGTAAGCCCGGACTATTATTCCAAGGACGAACTGGTAGCAACTGTAACTACCGATGCAAACGGTGTTGCAGAAGTATCTGACCTTCCGGTTGGAAAATATTATGTCAAAGAGGTAGGCACAGCATATGGTTATATCCTGGATGAAGAACCACGATATGTAGATCTTTCCTACCGCGATCAGGATACCCCGGTTGTCGTATACGATGAGGACTGGCAGAACAACCGCCAGAAGGTGAAAGTGAACGTCCTGAAGAAAGAAAAGGATACCGACCGTGTATTAAAAGGCGGCATCTTTGGATTGTACACTAGGAACGACATCCTGTCCGCATCTGGAAAGGTGCTGATGGAAGCAGATACCCTGATCGAGTTAAAAACAACAGATGTAGATGGAAAGATTTCCTTTATTGCAGACCTGCCGATTGACGGAACCTATTATGTGAAGGAGCTGTATGCACCGGATGGATTTGTCACCACCGGAGAAGAACAGGAATTTGTTTTTGAGTACCAGGGAGACAAAGAAGCAGAAGTGTCCTATGAGTTCGTATTTGAAGATGAGCCGACAACCGTGGAACTTTCCAAAACCGATCTGACCACAGGCGAGGAACTGCCGGGAGCCAGATTACAGCTGACGGATGAAAACGGGGCTGTTGTTGAGGAATGGACATCCACCAAGGAGCCGCACATCATCAAAGAATTGGTTGTAGGAAAATCGTACACCCTGACAGAAACCAAGCCGGCCGATGGATATGCCACTGCGGAAAGCATCACATTCACCGTGGAGAATACTGTAGAGATCCAGAAACAGGTAATGGAAGATGATGTGACCAAAGTGGAGATCAGCAAAACGGATATTACCGGAGATAATGAGATCGAAGGAGCCAAACTGACCATCACAGATGAAAATGGCAACATCGTAGAAACCTGGACTTCCGGTAAAGAGCCGCATTATATCGAAAAACTTCCGATTGGTAAATACACCCTGAAAGAAGAGCAGGCTCCAAACGGTTATGTCGTTGCAGAGGAGATCACCTTCGAGGTGGCAGATACCGCAGAGATCCAGAAGGTAGCCATGAAAGATGACACCGCAAAGGGACGCCTGATCATTGAGAAAACAGATAAGGATACCGGAGCAGCACTGAAAGATGCAGAATTTGAACTGAGGGATGCGGATGGCAAAGTGGTAGAAACCCTGACCACTGATGAAAACGGCCATGCAACCAGCGGACTGCTTGCAATCGGAACTTATAAGGATGGCAAATTTGATAAGGCAGCCACCTATTATCTGGTTGAGACCAAAGCACCGGAGGGCTATCAGCTGGATGAGACCAAACATGAGGTGACATTTACCTATGTAGATGACAAAACTCCAGTGATCGAAGTCATCCAGAAAGTGACGAACGAGAAGCTGCCGGAGGATACCCCGTTTGTAAGCAACCCGAAAACAGGCGATGACACCAACCTCTGGATTCCGGCCCTGTGCCTGATTCTTTCCGCAGGCGGTCTGATCGGCATGGGTGTGGCATCCAGAAGAAAGAAGAAAAAAGGGGGCAGATAGGCTGAAACAATTATATTTTGCGTATGGAAGCAACATGGATCTGGACCAGATGGCATATCGGTGCCCAAAGGCGGAGGTGGTAGAAATCGTCCGCCTGGAGGGGTATCGGCTGACCTTTGCAGCCGCAGGAAGCGGCCTTGCCACCATCTTCCGGAAGAGGGAAGCCATGTGGACGGCGTCCTCTGGTCACTGACCGGGGACTGTGAAAAGAGCCTGGATCTTTATGAAGGCTATCCTGATTTTTACGACAAGCAGGAGATCACTGTCAAGAACAAAGATGGAAGAGAGATCAAAGCCATTGTCTATATCATGACAAAAGATTACATGCAGAACTTTAATCCGCCCGGACGGTCGTACCTGACTGGGATCTTAAAGGGCTGCAGACAGAACCAAATCCCGACAGAGCCGATCCTGAAAGCAGCAAGGAAACCGCCTGTGCCGGGAAAGACGCAGAAGAGTCAGCCAAAGAAGCAGAGAAAAGCCGGACAGGAACGATGAAGAAAAAACCAAAGACAGGAATCTTACAGAGGTTTTTCAAGATCATCTGCCTTGCAGTGACGCTGACAAGTGCCGGGTTTCTGATTTACCACATGGTATATCTTCCAATGGAGAACAAAAAGCTGGTGGCAGAGCTGAAAGGGAATTTCCCGGAGCCGGAAGCTCCGGGAGCCTCAGGCTCTGAAAAGAAAGACCAACCAGCTGGAAGAAAATGCCCGGTGGCTGCGGTAGACCTTGTTTCTCTTCGGGAACAATACCCGGATGTGCAGGGATGGCTGACAATACCGGATACCGGGATTGATTACCCGGTGCTTCAGTCCGAACAGGAGAATGGGGAGTTTTACCTGAAACGGAATTACAAAAAGGAATATGACATCAACGGAAGCCTGTTTTTACAGGCAGACTGTAAAGTGTCTGAAAGTCGGAACCTTATCATTTACGGTCACAACATGAACAGTGGGGCAATGTTCGGAAATCTGGACTTATATGCAGATGAAACGTACTATCAGGAGCATCCCTTTGCTTATCTTCAGACAGAGGATAGCATTCAGGAATACCGAATTGTCACGGTGCTGAAAGCAGACAGGAATTTGTTCCCATTCCAGCAGAAACTCGCAGATGCGGAGGCAGTGCAGGAATATTTAAAAGCAGCTAAGCAGAGGGAAGTGTTCGAAACCGGGGATGATTACCTGAAGTGTATATACGATAAGGTTTTGACGCTCGTCACGTGTTCATATGAATGGAGCGGTGCCAGGAACATCGTCCTGGCGGTGCCGGTTTCCGGGGCAGTGTGGAGTCAGAAGTGTTCGTAAGTACCAGAAAAGTGCAGAAAATGAGACAAATAATGACCGCACGGGCAGGGATGTGTTCAAAACAGGGGGATTATGTAAGGGTGTGCATTGGTAGTATTTAGGTTGAAAAAAGTGTCCGAAAGTACCAGAAAAGTGCAGAATGTGAGACAACTTATAACCCAGATCCGGCAGAAAGTGTTCCAGAAAGGAGCGTTTCCTGCCGTTATTATTTACTTGGAAAGGATGGTAACGATTATGAAACGATTTTATACAGCAGAATCCGTAACGGAAGGACATCCGGATAAGCTCTGCGACTTAATTGCAGACAGTATTCTGGATGCGTGTCTGAAAGAGGACGAAAATTCCAAGGTGGCCTGCGAAGTGCTGGCTACTAAAGGGAACATCATTGTGGCAGGAGAGATCACCAGCCGATATGAGCCACAGGTGTTTGAAATCGTCAGAAAGGTGTTGGAGAGTGCAGGCTATGAAGCAGATGGAATCCATATGGATGCCTCATCCACAAACAGAGTCCGGATATCGCCGGGGGCAGTGGAACGTTCCAGAGAACGCAGGACAGGAACTGTTTCTGTTCAGAGCGGACTTGCCAATGGAGCCGGGGATCAGGGAATCATGGTGGGATACGCCTGCGATGATACGCCGCAGCTTATGCCGATGCCAGTGGTTCTGGCGAACCGCATTGTAAGAGAACTGTCTGCAAGCCGTAGAAGCGGATATATCATGGGAATCCTGCCGGACGGAAAAGCACAGGTGACCGTGGAATACGAAGATGACAGACCTGTCCGTCTGGATACGGTCGTTGTGTCCTGTCAGCATGAAAAGGAAAAATCCCTTCGGAAGCTGGAGCATGAGATCCGGGAGAAAGTGCTGCGCCCGGCACTCCGCATGCTGCCGCCGGATGAGGATACCAAGATCCTGATTAATCCATCGGGCAGATTTGTGTGCGGAGGTCTGGATGCAGACACCGGACTGACCGGAAGGAAGCTGATGGTGGATACCTACGGTGGTCTGGTACCGCATGGCGGCGGTGCATTTTCCGGGAAGGACTGTTCCAAAGTTGACCGATCCGGGGCGTATATGCTCGTTACATCGCCAAAAACATGGTGGCTGCCGGACTTGCCAGCCGATGTCAGGTGTCCCTTGCCTATGCCATCGGGGTTGCCCAGCCAGTCATGGTGCAGGTGGATACCTTTGGAACCGGAAAGATTTGTGCGGATGACTGCCTCGCCGCTGCGATTCCTCTGGTGTTTGGGCTTACCCCAAGCCAGATTAGTGACACCCTGCACCTGAAGCGGCCGATCTACCGACAGAGTGCCGTGTTCGGGCATTTTGGAAGAAAGGAATTCCCGTGGGAGAAAACGGATAAGGCAGAGCAGCTCCGGGATACCGTGATGTAATGCCGTGGATTCCGGAAGAAGAGATCAAACGGGCAAGGGAAATCACCGCCATTGAGTACCTGAAGAAATACCAGCCGAACCGCCTGAAAAAATCTTCAGCCAGAAATGAATGGGAGCTGACAGACCACGATAGCTTTAAAATCAACGAGCTCACCAGCCAGTGGCACTGGAAATCCAGAGATATCGGGGGAACCAGTGCCTTAAATTTCCTGATCCATGTAGATGGGTGTTCCTTTCTGGAGGCAGTGCAAATGCTGAAAGATGAGTATCCCACCTACATCCCTCCGCCTGTGGAGACAAAGCCCAAAAAGCTGTTTGTCCTGCCGCCAGTCAGCCCGGACTGCCGCAGGGTGTTCCGATATCTGAAAGAGCGCGGAATCAGTGGAGAGGTCTTACAGCAGTGTGTTCATCTGGGAATCCTCTATGAGAGCCTGCCCTATCACAATGCTGTGTTCGTAGGCCGGGACGAAAATCAGGTGGCAAGATATGCTTTCCTGCGTGGGATTTACGATGCCAGCGGAAAGGCTTTTAAGATGGAACAGGCTGGAAGCGAAAAGGCATACGCTTTTTGTGTTCCGGCACAAACAGGATGCAGACGGGTTGCCGTTTATGAAGCCTGTGTGGATGTGCTGGCGCACATGACACTGGAACAGGGAAGCCGGGATAAGTACCGTCTGGAGCTTGGCGGGATCAGTGCACCAAAAGAAGGGCAGAGCCAGCGGAGTATGAAAAAGCCGCAGGCACTGGAACATTTTCTGTCCCAGCACCCGGAGATTACCGAGATTGAAGTATGTACGACAATGACTTTGCCGGACGGTGGGCGTGTGAACATATCCGAAAAGCCTACGAGGGAAGCTATCGGATCATCGAGAACCTGCCGGAAATCGAAGGGGCAGACTGGGCAGACATGGCAAAAATGGCTGCCCGTACACCGGAGAAACGGCAGAATAGGGAAGCGAGGTGATGCTTTGAAAGATAAAATAGAAGTGGAAATGCTGTCACCTCTGATGGCAGAGTTTATTCCGGACTATTCAGATATTGTGAATCTGGATGATGCGGAGCCATTGGGAGGACCTGACCTGGTGCAGTATCAGACATCCATCGCAGAAAAGGTTGACGAAATCAATCGGCTCGGTATGCCTGACAACCAGCCATGCAACCTGATCGATTATTTTGACCAAAACAAGGACATTAAGGAAAAAGTGGAACGCATTACAATGGCGGTAAAGGAACAGGAGGGCGTTTTATATGGCTGTGCAAACCTGACACTCCGGGAGAATCTGACACCAGAGGAATACCGTGTGGTGGGGCAGTATCTGAGAGGGCAGTACAGCGATGGCTGGGGAGAAAGTCTGGAACAGCGGGAGATCAAGGTAGACGGTGGTGAATTATACTTACATTTCTATGTTGGTGCCGGCTCGGATTTCCAGATACAGGTGAAAGCACCGGAAAACGGTGTGCAGGAAAAGCAGCCGGAACAAAAGCCGTCCCGTCTAGAACTTAAGCTCTTAGGGCATGACGGAAATATTTTCTCAATCCTTGGGGATGCCGCAAGACTGCTTAGACGTGCTGGAAAGTCCGAACAGGCCAACGAAATGGCGGATCGTGTCCACAAGAGCAGCAATTACTATGAAGCGCTGGGAATCATCAGCGAATACGTGGAAACCGAGTTGTCGGACCACCGTGAACAGCCCAGAACGCCAAGAAAAGAAATACTGAAAAAAGAGGATACCTGCCGATGAGCAGTTCCATAAAGAAAAGCACTTCCAGAGAAATCTGGAAAATAAGCGACCGAAAGGATGATGCCTATGGGAAATACCCTGAAACTTGAAGATCTTTTAAAACCGGACTGTGTGCCGGATGAGTCTGCCGGAGGGGAGAACTGGCGTATCCTGCATGGAGATACCTTAAAACTGGTCAAAGGATTCCAGCCGGGGATCTTTGATGCAGTTATAACCGATCCGCCCTATGCGTCCGGGGGAACCAAGCAGAACGAACGCAACCGAACTACCAACCAGAAGTACAGCAGCATGAAAGCAGAAAATGCCCTGCCGGATTTTGATGGGGATAATAAAGACCAGCGTTCCTGGACCCACTGGATGGCAGAATGGCTGTACGATGTGCGGAAAGCCTGCAAGAGAGGGGCTCCGATCTGCCTCTTTATTGACTGGAGACAGTACCCGTCCATCACCGATGCCCTCCAGTGGGCAGGGTGGATCTGGAGAGGGACTGCCGTCTGGGACAAGGGGAACTCCCGTCCGCAGAAAGGCAGATTCCGCCAGCAGGCAGAATATATTGTATGGGGAAGCAACGGACCGATGCCGATCAACCGCCCGGTGTCCTGCCTTCCGGGTGTGTTCCGTTATGGGAATCCCCAGAACCGCATCCATGTGACAGAAAAGCCGCTCCAGCTGATGAAGGATGTCATCCAGATCTGTGAGCCGGGCGGCCTGATCTTAGACCCGTTTGCCGGAGCTGGTACTACCATCCTTGCGGCGACAGAGTCGGGGTTTCAGGCAGTCGGCATTGAAGTGACCGATGCGTATTATAAGCTGGGAAGCGACCGTGTCCGCATTGCACTGGAAGCTGGGGAAGAAGCGGAAAACAAAGAACCACAGTAGCCGGATGTCTGGCAGACATCTGAAAAAGAGAAGAAAAGAATCCAGATGTCCACAAGACATCCACAGAGCGGAATGTTTTGTGGGTGTTTCTTTTTGGAAAAACGCCGGGCAGAGGAAACTGTCCGGCCAGGAAAGGAGATGGTCGTATTGGAACAGGCACTTGCTTATGTCTGCTGTTCTGCAGAAGAAGGAAAGACCAAAGTACAGCGGTACTGCCGGAAGATCTACGAACTGGGATATGTGCCGATCTGCCCGCAGTACAGCTTTTCCCCATTCCTTGATGACGGGGATGCAGAGGATATGCAGGCCATGCGGAGAATGTCCCACCAGATATTAAGGCGGTGCAGGATGGTGGTTGTCTGCGGAAAAGAGACCACCGGGACGATGAACACGGAGATCAGCATGGCTGACAGACTCCATATCATCTGTACCACACTGGATGGGTTGAGCAAAATCAAGGAAAATGAATGATTCAGAAAAACGACTGGTTCAGAGGGGACGAAACCGGATGCGACTGGTTTTGCAAGCATAGCGTTTGGATATCCAAACGCACTTTGGGGAGAACCCCAATCCCCCATACCGAGCCGTAAACAGACGAAAGGAGAACGAAAAAATGTTGGGATTTATACTTGGCACAATGACCGGAGGAGTAATGGGCGTTTTTGCAATGTGTCTTTTCATAGCTGGAAAACGTGAGGATGAGGCATTGGAGCGGTGCCGGATGAAACCAAAGGAGATCATTGACCACGGCGTGTGCATCTGTTTTGTAAACAGCCAGGGAGAGGAACTGTTCCGTCTGGCAGACGGGGAAAGCCTTGTGCAGAATGCCCCAAATGGAGAGCGGAACGTATCCACCTGCCACTATCTGGATGCCGATTCTGCTATGATTGATGGGAAAAAATGGAACCTCCTGGAATTCGCAAAAGAGATGGAAAAGAGAGGGATCATGTTCGCCCCGATGGAGCTGTGCCAGGTATCGGAAAGGGGGTGAGGCCCATATGAAGAAAAAGATCATTGCTGCAGCGGTAGCCATCGGCGTCCTGGCAGGTTTCCTGATCTGGAAAATCGTGAAATGTAATGACGCAACCAATAACCCGTTGGAAAGCAGGTGAAGAGATGAGAAAAAGGAACCATGTGATACCAGTCCGCCTCAATGCAAAAGAGCTGCGTTTTCTGGAAGAGCAGGTAGAAAAAAGCGGCCTGTCCCGTGAGGAATACATCCGTTCCATTGTCATGGGTGGCGAAGTCCGGGCAAGACCCTGTGAGCATCATACGGAGCTTTTGCGGAAAATATCCGGTCTGTGCAACAACGCCAATCAGCTTGCCCATGTAGCCAATGGCTGTGGGATGGCCGGGGAAGAGAGTATCCGGGAAATGCTCCGCATGACGAAAGAGACATGGAGGCTGGTCAAAGAGGAATGGTAGCCGATGGCATACACCAGTATCATCCCGGTCAGCCGTCTGGACAATTCCATCACGTACATCCGAAACAAGGATAAGACCACCAAGAAAGGGCAGAGTGCCGGCTCTCTGGAAGAAGCCATCGATTACGCCATGAATCGGGACAAGACGGAGCGTTCCGTTTTTGAGGATGCCATCGGCTGCGTCTGTGAGACTGCCTATCAAGATATGGTAGCTACGAAGAAACGATACCACAAGATGGACGGAGTACAGGGGTACCATCTGGTGCAGAGCTTTGTCAAAGGGGAAGTCACCCCGGAGCTTGCTCACCAGATCGGCATGGAACTGGCAGAAAGGCTCCTGCAGGGAAAATACGAAGCAGTCATCACCACCCATCTGAACACGGAGCATTACCACAACCACATTGTGTTTAATTCCGTGAGCATGGAAGATGGGAAAAAGTACCACAGCAACAGCAGGAGCTACTACGAGGATGTGCGGAAAGCTTCGGATGCCTTATGCCTGAAATACGGCTTATCCGTCATCGAACCGAAAAACGGCAAAGGGAAATCCTACGCCAGTGGATGGCAGAACAGAACGGAAAGCGACCTGGAGAACTTCGATCCGTCTGGACATCCGGGATGCGGT
>ENA-OQBT01000805-OQBT01000805.1-human-gut-metagenome-genome-assembly--contig:-NODE-805-length-16366-cov-2.016134_pt1 | contig 16366 bp, 19 predicted proteins | sample MGYA00242749_ERZ504557 | MGnify/ENA primary metagenome ERZ504557 (study PRJEB26092, sample SAMD00036243) | human gut metagenome | host: Homo sapiens | study: EMG produced TPA metagenomics assembly of... | reverse complement strand
CCGGTTTCGGAATGTAGGAAAGATTTATTATTTCAATCCGAAGAGTTTTCAGATGAAACCGGGAGATCATGTAATCGTGGAGACAGCCCGCGGTGTGGAATACGGCACGGTGGTACTGGGTCCGAAAGAAGTAAGACGACAGGCAGGTGGTACAGCCTTTAAAAGATGTGATACGCATGGCTACACAGAAGGATGATGCCAAAGAAGAGAGTAATCGTAAAAAAGAGAAAGAAGCATATCAGGTCTGTGTCAAGAAAATCCGTGCGCATCAGCTGGAGATGAAGCTGATCGATGTGGAATATACCTTTGACAACAACAAGATTCTCTTTTATTTTACCGCAGACGGAAGAATCGACTTCCGTGAACTGGTAAAGGATCTGGCGGCGATCTTCAAAACACGTATTGAGCTGCGTCAGATCGGTGTGAGAGATGAGACGAAGATTCTCGGAGGTATCGGTATCTGCGGCCGCCCTCTGTGCTGCCATACCTATCTGTCAGAATTTGCTCCGGTATCGATCAAGATGGCGAAAGAGCAGAATTTGTCTCTGAATCCGACAAAGATCTCCGGAGTATGCGGCAGGTTAATGTGCTGCCTGACAAATGAGCAGGAGACCTATGAAGAATTAAACAGTCACCTTCCTTCTGTAGGAGATACGGTCACGACTGTGGAAGGCCTGAAAGGGGAGGTTCATAGCCTGAGCGTGTTAAGACAGCTTGTGAAGGTGATCGTGAAGCTTGACAACGATGAGAAAGAGATCAGAGAATATAAAGTTTCTGAATTGAAATTTAAACCAAGAAGGAAGAAAAATGAAGTCAGACTCTCGAAAGAGCAGATGAGAGAGCTGGCTGCGCTTGAGAAAGGTACAGGAGAATCGAAGTTAGATGACAACTAATTTAAAGCAGGAAGAGAGATTAGATGATCTCCAGATTCATGGGTATGAAATCATCCAGCATCCGGGAAGATTCTGCTTTGGCATGGATGCAGTGCTCCTTTCTAATTTTGCTACAGTCAAAAAGGGAGAGAGCGCGCTGGATCTTGGAACAGGAACGGGAATCATTCCAATCCTTCTGGAAGCAAAGACAGAAGGGGAACATTTTACTGGGCTGGAGATCCAGAAAGAAAGTGCGGATATGGCGCAAAGAAGTGTGGCACACAATCATCTGGAGCAGAAGATAACGATTCAGACAGGCGATATCAAGGAGGCGGGCACGATATTTTCTCCCGCTTCTTTTGATGTGATCACAACAAATCCGCCTTACATGTTAGGAGAACATGGACTTAAGAATGAGGCTGATGCAAAGACGATTGCCCGTCATGAAGTGTTGTGTACACTGGATGATATTTTAAGGGAGAGTGCAAAACTTCTGAAATTTAAGGGAAGATTTTATATGGTACACAGACCGTTCCGATTGCCGGAAATTCTTACGAAAATGTCTATGCATGGAATTGAACCGAAGCGGATGCGGCTTGTGCACCCATATATCGATAAAGAACCGAATATGGTGCTGATTGAAGGATCAAGAGGTGGGAGACCGCGGATGAAGGTAGAGCCACCGTTAATCGTGTACAGAGAGCCTGGAGTTTATACAGAAGAATTGCTTCAGGGATACAGCATGAAATAGTAGACATAACGTTAGTGGCAGCAGGCTCGCTGAGAAAAAGGAAGAAGAAAGGAAAAGTGCCATGGCAGGTATTTTATATTTATGTGCAACACCGATCGGAAATCTGGAAGACATGACTTTCCGGGCGGTAAGAGTACTTGGCGAAGTGGATTTGATTGCTGCAGAAGATACGAGAAACAGTATTAAACTGCTCAATCATTTTGAAATCAAGACGCCGATGACGAGCTATCACGAATATAATAAAATTGAAAAAGGAAAGAAACTCGTACAGAAACTTTTGGAAGGACAGAATATTGCACTCATTACAGATGCGGGTACACCGGGAATTTCAGATCCGGGAGAAGAGCTTGTAAAAATGTGTTACGAAGCCGGAATCACAGTCACATCACTTCCGGGGGCAGCGGCATGTATTACGGCATTAACAATTTTCCGGGCTTGCCCACGGAGAAGATTCGCATTTGAAGCATTTCTTCCGAGTGATAAGAAAGAGCGCCAGGAAGTCGTAAAGGAACTGGAACAAGAGACGAGAACTATCATTTTATATGAAGCTCCACACAGACTTGTGAAGACCTTAAAGGAGCTGGAGGGAGTACTTGGCAATAGAAGAATCACGGTGTGCCGGGAGTTGACAAAGAAGCATGAGACTGCATTTGTGACAACTTTAAGAGAGGCGATCGTCTATTACGAGGAAACGGATCCAAAGGGAGAGTGCGTGCTCGTAGTGGAAGGAAAGAGCAGAGAAGAGATACGAAAGGAAGCACAAAGTCAGTGGGAGCAGATGTCACTGGAAGACCATGTACAATATTATATGGATCAGGGAATCGATAAGAAGGAAGCGATGAAAAAGGTAGCAAAGGATCGCGGGATTTCCAAGAGAGATGTATATAACAGCCTGATTTAGAGGTGTTTTGAGCAACTTGTATACTAATTCCCAAAAAGTTTGTGCAAGTGGAGCATGGAACAAGATTTGATTTTCACTTATACTAATCATATCGAAAAACGAAATAAGATATGAATTGGAAAGTTTAGGAGGAAATGTAACAAATGGCAAGTTTATCATTAAAACACATTAACAAAACATATCCAAATGGTTTTGAAGCTGTAAAAGACTTCAACCTTGAGATTGAAGATAAAGAATTTATCATCTTTTGTAGGTCCTTCAGGATGTGGTAAATCTACAACACTTCGTATGATCGCAGGTCTGGAAGAAATCACATCCGGTGAATTGAAAATCGGAGACAAAGTGGTAAATGATGTAGAGCCAAAAGACAGAGATATTGCGATGGTATTCCAGAACTATGCTTTGTACCCACATATGACAGTATATGATAACATGGCATTCGGTCTGAAATTAAGAAAAGTTCCAAAAGATGAGATCGACAGAATGGTAAAAGAAGCTGCTAAGATTCTTGACCTTGAAAGCTTATTAGATCGTAAACCGAAGGCATTATCTGGTGGACAAAGACAGCGTGTTGCTATGGGGCGTGCTATCGTTCGTAATCCAAAAGTATTCCTTATGGATGAGCCTTTATCAAACCTTGATGCAAAATTAAGAGGACAGATGCGTATTGAGATTTCTAAATTACACCAGAGATTAGGTACAACAATCATCTACGTTACACATGACCAGACAGAGGCTATGACACTTGGTACAAGAATCGTAGTTATGAGTGCAGGTATCGTTCAGCAGGTAGATACACCACAGGTATTATATGATACACCATGTAACTTATTCGTTGCTGGATTCATCGGATCACCACAGATGAACTTCTTAGATGCAACATGTAAAGTAAATGGAAATAAAGTAGCTCTTGAAGTTGGAGGAGCAGCAATCGAACTTCCACCAGCAAAAGCGAAAAAATTAATCGAAGGCGGATATGACGGAAAAACAGTTGTACTTGGTATTCGTCCGGAAGATGTTCACGATGAGCCAATGTTCATTGCATCTTCTCCAAACACAGTTATCGAATCTAAGATTCGTGTATATGAAATGTTAGGTGCTGAAGTTTACTTATACTTTGACTATGCTGGATCAAGCATGACAGCAAGAGTTGACCCAAGAACAACAGCAAGAACAGGTGATACAGTGAAGTTTGCATTCGATGCAGAAAAGATTCATGTATTTGATAAAGAAACAGAGTGCACAATCACAAACTAATTTGTGTATAGAAAGAATCCAACGAATGGATGAGAAACTCTGAGAAAGTTGGAAGTGAGCGGAACTGCCACAGTATAGTAAGATGCTATGCTGTGGCAGTTTTTTTGTTCACAGAAGATTCGTTGTTCGATGCAGGCATGTAGATCACTGTTTTGTCAGATGAAAAATTAGATTTTACAGAGATTTAAAAAAGATTTTTTTGATAAAATCAAGATATCAGTTATAATGAAGAAGTTGTGCAAACAACCAATTTATAGGAAAAAGGTAAGGAAGCAAAACAAATGAATCGAAAATATTTATTAAGCAGGATCGCACAGGACTGTATTCCAACGGTGTTTTCACTTTTGATGTCCGGTCTTTATGGGGTGATGGATGGCTTGTTTGTCGGGCGTGCAGTTGGGGATGCAGGACTTGCGGCCATCAATATCGCATGGCCGATTGCAGCGGTGATCACTGCAGTGGGAATCGGAATTGGCAGTGGGGGAAGTGTGCTGTATTCCAATAGCAATGGGAAGGGAGAACAAGAGAGAGGAGAAGTGGTGTATCATCAGACCATCATACTTCTGTTTGCAGCAGCAATGGTATTACTTATTGTGCTTGGATTTACATATCCCGCTATTCTAAGTGCGCTAGGAGCAAAAGGGGATGTATACCAGAAAGCCGTAGAGTATATTCAGATTATTATTTTCGGCGCAGTCTTTCAGGTGATGGGAACCGGATTTATTCCAATGCTCCGGAATCGGAATCTTGCGTTTCAGGCGATGGTCAGCATGGCTGCCGGGATGGGAGTCAATGGGGTATTGAATTATCTGTTATTGTTTGTTGTAAAAATAGGAATCCGGGGAGCGGCAGTTGGGACAATTGCTGCACAGTTTGTTGTGTTGGTGATCAGTTCCTATCTTATTTATGGCAGGCAGAAAGTACATCTCAAGGTAGTGTGGCAACATAAGATGATCGGGGAAATTCTAAAAATAGGAATTTCCGCATTTGGATTGTCGCTTGCCCCGTCGATCGTGCTGCTTTTCACAAATTTACAGTGTCTGAAATATGGAGGAGATGCAGCAGTTGCGTGCTATGCGGTAATTTCCTACATTGTCTTCCCAGTGCAGTCTATGCTCATGGGAATTGGAGATGGCACACAACCATTGATGAGTTTTTACAGTGGAGCGAAAAAAAATGGAAGAACTTCGTTTCGTGAAAAAAATCGCATCGATTGCAGTTGTAGGAATGGGTGCTGTTTTCTTTGTCATCGTGATTTTAGTATCAAAATATATTCCGGATGTTTTTGGAATGCAGATGGACTCCCAGGCTTATTTTGGAACCGGGATGGCAGTCAGTGCGGTTTCATTTTTGTTCACCGGACTGGCAAAGTTCCATATTTCTTATTTGAATGCGACACTTCAGGTGAAAAAAGCAATGCAGCTTATTTATGGTGAGACAATTGTCGTGGCACCATTTTTGATTTTTCTATTACCATATGTTTTCAAAATCAATGGTATCTGGTTATCACTTCCGGGGACACAGCTCATAATGCTCTTAATATTTAATGTATTCTTTACAAAAACAGGAAAGTAGATTTTATAAATGCCTTGTATAATGCGTTTCGGAAAGGAGAAGTTATGAACCGAAAGAGCATTATGCAAAGGCTGAAACAGATGGGAGGAGTTTGGTTGTTTGTCATACCAGCCTGATCCCGCTGATCGTTTTCTGGATTTATCCAATATTCAGGTCTTTATTTATCAGCTTTACCGATTGGGATTATATGAGTCCCACATACAATTTTGTGTTTTTTGACAACTTTAAATCTTTGTTCACCGATGAACGGTTCTATGAAGCACTGGGAAATACAATTCTATTTAGCGTGGGGACGATCATTCCGACAATTGTTGGGGGTTTGCTGCTTGCCTTGCTGCTTCAGAAAAATTTTAGAGGGAGCGGAATTTATAAATTTATTCTATTCTCTCCGTGGGTAACACCGACCGTAGCAGTTTCCATTGTGTGGACATGGATTTTTGAACCTCAAGTAGGAATGGCAAATACAGTCTTAAAATTTTTCCATTTGCCGGGCTTGCAGTGGATTCAAAGCTCAGATACAGCGATGCTGTCCGTAATACTGGTAACAGTTTGGAAGAGTCTTGGTTATGCAATGATCTTTTATTTATCAGCTCTGGAGAAAGTGCCAAAAGATCTGTATGAGGCGTGTGGACTGGATGGGGCAAAGAAATGGCAGAGGTTTCGTGATATTACAATTCCGTGCATTTCCCCAACTACGTTTTTCCTCATGATCATTACGATGGTCAATTCTCTTCAGGCATATGACCAGATTCAGATTCTGACACAGGGTGGACCGTCAGGAAGTACAAGAACTTTGCTGTACATGTATTATCAATTAGGGTTTGAGGAATTTAACATGGGAGAGGCGACTGCAGTTGCAATCGTGATTATTTTGATCACAGTACTGCTTTCCTGTGTGCAATTTACGGCATCGAAAAAAATGGGTACATTATTAGAAAGGAACAGCATGGAAGGACAGAAACTATTAAATGGATATCAGACGGGACAACAGACCCGCAGACAAGGGGCAGTAATGTTCGGGCCGGGCAGAAAGATTATAAATAGTTTACTGCATCTGTTAAAAATGGCGGTACTGCTTTTGGCAAGTCTTGTGACGGCATTTCCATTTGTATGGATGATTATCAGTGCATTAAAAACGAAGGCGGAAATTATGGATGTCAGTGCTTTTCTGCCGGAGACTGCACAATGGCAGAATTTCTCGGAAGTTTTGTTTGAATCTCCAATGGTAAGATATATTGGCAACAGTTTATTTGTATCTGTATGTACAGTTGCAATTCAAGTTGTCACAGGAGCAATGATCGCATATGCGATTGTGTTTATGAGATTTCGAGGCAGAAAGATGTTGTTTGCTGTAATCATGGCAACATATATGCTTCCAACAGCAGCAACGTATGTTCCAAGTTATATCATTTTATCTAATTGGAACTTACTTAACACTTATACAGGACTGATCATATCAAATGCAGTCAGCATTTTTGGGATTTTCCTTTTGCGTCAGGCATTTATGCAAGTTCCGGCAGGTCTGGTGGAAGCAGCCAAAATCGATGGAGCAAATGCATGGAAAATCTTATGGAAAATCGTAACACCAATGACAAAATCATCATTTATTACATTTGGGCTGATGAGTTTTATCAGTAGTTACAATAATTATATGTGGCCTTCGCTGATCACGGATTCACCGGAGATGAGTCTTGTCTCACAGGGACTTCGCAGATATTTTATCGAAGGCGGAGCTTATGGAACTGAATGGCCGAAAGTAATGGCAGGAAGCACGATTATCGTTGTGCCGCTTTTAATCTTATTTATGTTTACACAGAAGTGGTTTATCAATGGAATCGGCGGCGACACAGGAATGAAAGGATAGGAAAATATATGAAATTAAAGAAAATCATGGCAATCGGGTTAATTTGTACAATGACAGCATCTGCATTTGCAGGATGTGGAGGAGCAAAAAAAGAGGAGACAGCAAAGACTGAGGATGGAAAAGTAAAGATTGATTTTTGGTATTCCGGAGGAAAGACTGCAGTTGGAGTTCTTGGAGATATGGTGGAAGAGTTTAATGCTTCACAGGATCAATATGAGATCAACAGCGTGACACAGGCAGACTATGATGAGACATATGAAAAACTGCAGGCAGGAATTGCAGGAAAAAAAGCTCCGGATATGGCACTTCTTGATGTAGATAAGGCGAGAAATCTTTCTAGAAAAGACTTGGTGGCAGATATTCAGCCATTTGTAGACGACGATAAGGCGTTTGAAAAAGAAGATTATAATTGAGGTATTTTACAATCAGGGAATCGATGATGGAAAGTTGTTTGCATTCCCTGCATATGGAACTACTCAAGTCATGTATTACAATAAAGCTGCTTTTGAAGAAGCAGGTATCCAGGCAGAAGACATTAAGACATGGCAGGATTTGGAGGCAGCGGCAAAGAAAATGTCAAAAGGAGAGGAATTCTATGGATGGGAGCCGATGTGGGGATCTGGAAATATGATCGATGCGGCGCTCAGCAATGGAGCACAAATCTTCAGCGAGGACAAAACAGAAGTGCTGATCAACTCCGAAGAGTGGGTAGAAGTATGGGAAAGCTTCCGTAAGTGGATCCATGAAGATAAAACGATGAGAATCCATTCTGGCGGACAAGGATGGGAATACTGGTATAAAACAATTGATGATGTCCTGCAAAATAAGGCAGGAGGTTATACAGGATCTTCCGGAGATCAGGCAGACCTTGATTTTGATATTGTAGCTGCAATGGAGCAGCCGGGATGGGGAGACAATCCATCAGCGCCGGTTGCAGGAGCATTACAGCTTGTAATGTTGGAGGGATCTTCAGAGGAAGAAAAGCAAGGGGTATATGAATTTATGAAATTCTTTACTACGCCGGAAAATCAGGCAAAGTGGTCTATGGGAACAGGTTATGTTGCTGTGCGCAATTCCACACAGGAAGTAGAGGCATTTGAAGCATATACAAATGAACATCCACAGGCACTTGTTCCATTGCAGCAGGCAGCACATGCATCGATCATGCCGGAAGATCCAACCGGAGGAAAAGTAATGGATGCATTGCGTATTGCAGCAGATAAAGTAGAAATTGAAGGTATTTCCGCAAAAGAAGCATTGGATGAAGCGCAGAAGACCGCACAGAAAGCATTGGATAGTGTCAATAAATAAAACAAGCGAGGAGAAAAGTGTGAGAGAAAAAATTTCATTTGAGATAAACAAAAATACAGATGGGATTTTAGAGGCAGAGGTTCTGATTTCAGAACCTCTGGAAGTCCTTTCTATCATGGTAGATGTGGAACAAGTAGAAATGCTGATGGGATATCTGTTTCTTCAGGATGAAAGCGGAAAGACCCGATTCCAAAAATTACTAGGGTACAGTGAGAGAGTCATTCAGATTGGGTCATCTTCGGAATGTACGACCATCGGAGGTGTTCCGGGAAAAATTGGTCAGGGAAGTTGGAAACTGACACTTTGCATTTTTACCGAGGAGGTCCGGAAATATTTGGGGGCACAGACGATACCAGTTACCTTTGAGATCACCGGAGAAAAAAAGGAAATTAAGGAAAGCATTGGAGAAGAATGCTGGGTTTCCGAAGAACAAAAATGCCCTCTGTATTATGATCAATTTTCGTGGAATCAGAAATTTAATGGCGAAGAAAGGTGGTATAAAGGGGATTTCCATACGCATACGAGATTGTCAGATGGAAAAGAAACTGTTGCAAATGCAATGGAGAAGGCAAAGCAGATGCAAATGGATTTCTATGTACCGACGGAGCACAATGTGATTCATACGGGATGGAAGCATACAGAAGTGATGATTGTTCCGGGAGTTGAGGTGACTGCTGAAAAAGGGCACTGTAATCTTTTTGGAATTGACCGACTTCCGTCCAGAATCAAAGAAATCATCTGCAGACCGGCATCCGAACAGGCAGAAACATGGGTTACGGAGATTTTGCAGGAAGCAGCAGAAAGAGGATGGCTTGTGAGCATCAATCATCCGTTTTTACATGTTTGGAAATGGAAATTTCATTCGATTCCACTTCGTATGGTTCAGTTTCTGGAAATTGTAAACGATCCTACATATGAATATGCAAAGGAATCCAATGAGAAAGCAATCCGGTTTTTAGATTTGCTGTGGCAGGAAGGGTATCGAATCTACGGAATTGGGGGAAGTGATTCTCACAATCTGATCGAGGAGAGATATGACGGGGCTTTAGAGCCATCTGTGGCAGGAGATCCGGGAACGCATGTATTCAGTAAAGGGCTGACACCGACGAAACTGTTGCAAAATTTGAGAAAAGGACATATTTATGTGAGCAGATATTGCACACTGGAGGTAGAAATTACAGCCGATGGAGAAACCTATCTTCCGGGAGAACATATTCCTGTTGGAACAAAGGAAGCGGTGCGTATACAATATCAGGTGGTCATTCGTGGACTGGAAGAGTGCCCGGTTGTATATGCTGTGATCAACCGTGTCAGAATGGGGATGGAACTTACGGAGATAGAGAAGGGGGTCTATGAGGCGAAGACAGAGATTCTCTTTTCAGCAGGAGAATATGAATGGATGCGTCTGGATGTCCGAAAAGAAGATGGTACATTCTTAGGATATGTCAATCCAATTTACCATGGGGCAAAAACACCACAGTGCAAGACGTTTGGAGAGATGGTTCAGAAAGCATCCGGGATGATTTAGAGAGAAGAGGAAACAATGGATATAAAAGGAATTTTATTTGACAAAGATGGGACTTTGATAGAGTTTCATTCATTTTGGGTGCAGGCGGCAAAAAGAGTTGTACCAGAATTTTTAACTGAGAATCAGATATCGCCGGATCAGAAACATGCGGATGTAGTAATGGAGGCAATGGGAGTTTTCGGGGATGATATAGATCCCAATGGTGCACTTGCTTATAAATCCAATAAAGAAATTGCAGAGGAAATTACAGAGGCACTTGCAAGTAAGGGTATTTACATAGACAGCAGGAAGGCACAGGAGCAGATTGTCAGGTTGTTTGAAAAAATTGCAACAGACAGCCAGATGCAGTTTCAGACATTTACAGATCTTCCAGAATTATTTCAGCAGCTAAGGAAAAGACAAATTCGTATCGGTATTGCCACAACAGATACGATTGCTTCTACAAGACATTGTCTGAGAAAATTGCAGATTGAAGACTTGATCGATTATGTTGGAGCCGATGATGGGGTAGCAAGACCAAAGCCGGATCCGGATATGTTTGAAACATTCTGTAAAGCATATGGCTTGAACCAGAAGAAGTTGCAGTAGTCGGAGATACTTATAATGATATGAGATTTGCGAAAAATTGTAAGGGGAAGGCAGTTGGAGTGTTGAGCGGTGTCAGTAGGAAGGAAGATTTTCAGGATTTGGCAGATGTTGTATTGCCTTCCGTAGCAGATATTTTTTCTATTTTGGATCAAGGAGAAGAGAAAGAGGAGTGTAGTGAATGGCAGAGATCACTTTAAATCATGTATATAAAAAATATGAAGGCGGTGTGACGGCTGTTCAGGACTTTACACTGGAGATTCCGGATAAAGAATTTGTAATCTTTGTAGGACCTTCCGGATGTGGAAAATCGACAACGTTACGGATGATCGCCGGATTGGAATCTATTTCGGAGGGGGAACTTCTGATTGATGGTGAGCGAATGAACGAGGTGGAGTCCTGCAATCGGAATATTGCAATGGTATTTCAAAGCTATGCATTGTATCCTCACATGACCGTATTCGAAAATATTGCTTACAGTATGAAGTTAAAGAAAGTTCCGAAAAAAGAGATCAAAGAACGGGTACACGAGGTAGCACAGATTTTGAAGATTGAAGAGATTCTGGATAGAAAACCGGGACAGCTTTCAGGAGGACAGAAGCAGAGAGTGGCAATGGACGTGCGATCGTCAGACATCCGAAAGTGTTTCTGATGGATGAGCCGTTGTCCAATCTCGATGCAAAACTCCGTACACAGATGCGGATTGAGATCATGAGACTTTACAAGGAACTTCAGACTACGTTCATTTATGTGACCCATGACCAGACAGAGGCGATGACACTCGGAACACGCATTGTCGTGATGAAAGATGGGATCATCCAGCAGGTAGATACACCGCAACGGCTGTATGATTTCCCTGCAAATAGATTTGTTGCCGGATTTATCGGATCACCACAGATGAATTTTATTTCGGGAATATGCCGTGTGAAGAAAACGGGTGTCTTTTGGAAACTGCAGATTGTGAAGTGCAGATTATAGATGGAAGAAAAGAGCGGCTAAGAAATGAAGGGTATGATGGCAAGCAAGTGACGATGGGAGTGAGGCCAGAGCATGTGAAAGTATGGAGTCCAGAAGAATCCGAAGTGAGTGATCTGGTGTTGCAGTCACAGGTGAGTGTCTATGAAATGCTGGGAGCAGAGACTTATCTTTATTTTACTTACGAAGGCAGCAAGTGTCTGCGAGAGTGAAAGCAGATACGAAGATCCGAAAAGAGGATAAGGTATTTTTGGGATTTGATACAAAAGATATGATCCTGTTTGATTTTGAAACGGAAGAAGCAATTTATTAGAAGAGACAATAATCTGAAAGAAATAAATTTTTTATGAAAGTGAAATAAATAGTTGACAATGTGAATCAGATTGTCGTATAGTAACCATAATGAATAAAAGGGAGTAGCTAGCGTTACCCAACGTTTACGATGACGTCAGGACGATGAAAATTCATCCGTATCGTAATTAAATGGCGAGACTTTTATTGCATATAACAAACATATGCAATAAGAAGGCTCGTCATTTTTATTGCACAGTTATAAGATCTTTTTCTTTGATGTTGAAATGTTTTTACAGATTCTGGCATAATAAAGACAAGATCATATAGCAGCAGGAGGCGTTGGAAGAACCTATGGTGACAGATAGAAACTTCTTCATTGCAGGATAGGAGGGTGAAACATGGACAAATTTTATCAATTGTCGAAAGAAGAGACAAAGAAAAAAGGTAAACGGCCAGCAGGAGCCGCTTACAGACCAGCAGGTCATGGAACACCAGGAAAAATATGGAAAGAATGAGCTGGTGGAAGGAAAGAAAAAGAGCACGTTTCAGATTTTCCTGGAACAGTATAAAGATTTCCTTGTAATCATTCTGATCGCAGCAGCGATTGTATCTGGATTCCTCGGGGATGCAGAGAGTGCGATCGTTATTTTAGTCGTAATCACGATGAATGCGATTCTCGGAACTGTGCAGACGGTCAAGGCAGAACAGTCATTAAACAGTTTAAAGAAATTATCAGGTCCGACAGCGAAGGTACTTCGTAATGGAAATGTGATCCAGATTCCTTCGGTAGAATTAACCGTTGGTGATGAAGTTATGCTGGAAGCCGGAGACTATGTGCCGGCAGACGGACGTATTCTTCAGAATGCAAGCTTGAAAATTGACGAGAGCGCCCTTACAGGTGAAAGTCTTGGTGTAGAAAAGTCAGATGAAGTGATTTCTGGAGAAGTTCCACTTGGAGACCAGACAAACATGGTATTCTCAGGAAGCTTTGTCACTTACGGAAGAGGTTCTTTCCTTGTAACCGGAATCGGTATGGAGACGGAGGTTGGTAAGATCGCAACATTGTTGAAAACAACTTCTGAGAAACGTACTCCACTTCAGATTAACTTAGATCAGTTTGGACAGAAATTATCTATCATTATTTTAATTTTCTGTGGTATTTTATTTGGAATCAATGTATTCCGCGGAGATTCTATCGGAGATGCATTCCTCTTTGCAGTTGCCCTTGCAGTAGCGGCAATCCCAGAGGCATTAAGCTCTATCGTGACGATCGTTCTTTCCTTTGGTACACAGAAGATGGCAAAAGAACATGCGATCATCCGTAAGCTTCAGGCTGTAGAAGGACTTGGAAGTGTATCTATCATCTGTTCGGATAAGACAGGTACTCTGACACAGAATAAGATGACAGTAGAAGATTATTATGTAAACGAAAAGAGAATTCCGGCAGCGAGATCGATATTCAGAAGAAAGAGCAAAGACAGCTGTTGGATTACAGTATTCTCTGTAATGACTCTACAAACGTAGATGGTATGGAAATCGGTGACCCGACAGAGACAGCTCTGATCAATATCGGAACAAGACTTGGAGTAGGGACAATGGATGTCAGAGAAGCCTATCCGAGAAAGACAGAGATTCCGTTTGACAGTGACAGAAAATTAATGTCCACTGTCAATGAGATGGACGGAGAGCGTGTCATGATCACAAAGGGTGCAGTAGATGTACTCTTAAACCGTATGGCTTAATATTCAAAAGGGAGATGGTGTCTGCCCGATCACAGATGCTGACAAAGCAGCGATCGAAGCACAGAACCAGGAATTTTCAAGAGGCGGACTTCGTGTGCTTGCATTTGCATATAAGAAGATGGAAGATGAAAGAGATCTTTGCCTGGAAGATGAAAACGATCTGATCTTCTTGGTCTGATCTCTATGATGGATCCGCCGCGAGTAGAATCTGCAGATGCGGTTGCAGAATGTATCCGCGCAGGAATCAAGCCAATTATGATCACAGGTGACCACAAGGTGACAGCGGCAGCGATCGCTAAGAGAATTGGTATTTTAAAAGACGAATCAGAGGCATGTGAAGGTGCGGAGATTGATAATTTATCGGATGAAGAGTTAAAAAGATTTTGTAGAGCATGTGTCAGTATATGCACGAGTTTCACCGGAACATAAAATCCGTATTGTGCGCGCATGGCAGGAAAAAGGAAATATCGTATCTATGACAGGTGACGGTGTCAACGAGCTCCGGCATTGAAGCAGGCAGATATTGGTGTTGCAATGGGAATCACAGGAAGTGAAGTTTCCAAAGATGCAGCATCTATGGTACTGACAGACGATAACTTTGCAACAATTATTAAGGCAGTAGAAAATGGACGTAATGTCTATAAAAATATCAAAGGTTCCATCCAGTTCCTGTTATCCGGTAACTTTGGTGCAATCCTTGCGGTATTGTATGCATCTATCGCAGGTCTTCCGGTTCCATTTGCACCGGTACACTTATTGTTTATCAACTTGCTGACAGATAGCCTTCCGGCAATTGCACTTGGTCTGGAACCACATACAAAAGATGTCATGAATGAAAAACCTCGTCCGATGAACGAATCTATCTGACAAAAGATTTCCTGATTAAGATTGCAACAGAAGGTCTTTCTATCGGTGTAACAACAATGATCGCATTTTTAATTGGATTCAAGGGTGGCGATGCAGTGCTTGCAAGTACAATGGCATTTGGTACTCTTTGTACAGCAAGACTTGTTCATGGATTTAACTGTAAATCAGACAGACCGGTTCTCTTTAAGAAAAAAATGTGGAACAATATTTATCTGATCGGGGCATTCCTTCTCGGATTAGTATTGATTACAAGTGTACTGATGATTCCGGCACTGCACTCTGTATTTAAAGTATCTACATTGACCATCCAGCAGTTACTGATCGTATATGGTCTTGCAGCTGCAAACCTTCCGATCATTCAGTTATTAAAATGCTTCCGTAAGAAATTAGAAGGGGGTTCAATGAACTTAAATAACGAATCAATCAAAAAAATCCGCGGACTGATCCTTTTCACAGCGTTGATCGTGATCGGTCTGTGGAAGTATGAAATTGTTCTGGATGCGGTTCATTTTTTGTTTAGCATTGCTTTTCCATTTATTTTGGGAGGTGCGATCGCATTCATACTAAATGTTCCGATGAATTTTATGGAGAAAGTATTTTTCTCCAATCAATGGGCAAAGAATAACAAGATTGTGCAGAAAATCAAGAAACCGTGTAGTTTAGTCTTGTCGATTATGCTTGTACTTGGTATTATCTTTGTTGTAATCTTCGTTGTATTTCCGCAACTAGGAAAAACAATTTTAATGCTGGGAGAAAGCATTCAGGTATTTATACCGAAGCTTGAGCTGTGGGCAGAAGATTTATTTCAAAATAATACGGGAATCATCGAGTGGATTGAGACGATGGAGTTTGACTGGGATAAGATGATCCAAGGCGGAATTGATTTTCTCAGAAATGGAGCAGGAAGTGTCTTAAATACAACTTTTGCAGCGGCAAAAAGTATTGTCAGTGGATTGACAACATTCTTTATTTCAGCGGTATTTGCATGTTATATCCTACTTCAGAAAAAGAAGCTGACAGTTCAGATCCAGAAGGTGCTGTATGCATTTTTGCCGGAGAAAAAGGTTAGTACTGTTCTTGATATTTGTTCACTGACTTACCGGACATTTTCCAATTTCCTTACCGGGCAGTGTATGGAAGCGGTTATTTTAGGAATAATGTTCTTTATCAGCATGAGTATTCTGAGAATGCCATATGCACTGTTGATCGGTGTGTTAATCGCATTTACAGCTTTGATCCCGATTTTTGGGGCGTTTATCGGATGTGTGATCGGTACATTTCTAATTCTGATGGTCAACCCAATGCAGGCGATCGGTTTTATAGTCTTATTCTTAGTCTTACAGCAGGTGGAGGGAAATCTGATCTATCCGCACGTTGTTGGAGGATCTGTAGGCCTTCCTTCCATGTGGGTGCTTGTTGCAGTCAGTCTTGGAGGAAGTCTGATGGGACTTGTAGGAATGCTGATCTTTATCCCGATGGTTTCTGTGATCTATACATTGTTCAGAGGATATGTGTATGAGAGATTGAGAAAGAAAAATATCACAGTGTTCGAGAAGAAAGAGGAAAAGGAACATGGAACAGAGACAGAAGAATAAGGAATTTGAAATAAAAGTCAACGGAGACAGCGCAATTATTTTGCGCTGTTTTTCGTATGGAGAGAGTGCGGTGATTCCGCGGGAAATTGATGGATACAGGGTGACGGAGATTGCACCGTATGCATTTTCGTCACATATGGACCATCCGCCGGAGGAGGAAACCGGGCAGGATGCGTTGTGTGGAGAACGGTTGGAGGAATTGTTTGCGGATAGATCGAGAAAAATCGGTCGGTATGCGTTTTATAATTG
>ENA-OQBT01000804-OQBT01000804.1-human-gut-metagenome-genome-assembly--contig:-NODE-804-length-16393-cov-2.662978_pt1 | contig 16393 bp, 19 predicted proteins | sample MGYA00242749_ERZ504557 | MGnify/ENA primary metagenome ERZ504557 (study PRJEB26092, sample SAMD00036243) | human gut metagenome | host: Homo sapiens | study: EMG produced TPA metagenomics assembly of... | reverse complement strand
CTTAAATATCATAGTCGAACCTGTAGAAAGGTAAAGAAAAGACTATGACGTTAATAGTAATAAAGGCCTTGGAGAGGGTCTCTAAACACTACTACTATATAATACGAGGAAAAACGATCAGTAAAGGCCAGAGTGTATGCAAAGTACTGAAAACAAGCAGTTATAAAGTAACGATCAATGTTGATGAATTAGATATCAAAAGTGTCAAGAAAGGCCAGAGTGTTACAGTAACAGCAGATGCAGTGGAAGATAAGACATTTACAGGGAAAGTAACAAAAGTATCGAAAGTTGGATCAACAAGTGATGGAGTTGCGACATATCCAGTCACGATCCAGTTAAGTAATGCAGCTGACCTTTTGCCATCCATGAGTGTCACAGCAACGATCACAACAGCCAAAGCAGAAAATGCGGTCTTAGTCCCAGTATCAGCAATCCAGACAAAAGACGGGGAAAGTTATGTAACAGTAGTAACGGATGACAATGAAAATGGAACACAGACCAAAGTAGAGACAGGGATCATCAATGATACTTATGCACAGATCACATCAGGAGTCAGCGAAGGAGATCAGGTTAAGACCATCACAAGAAGCAGTAGCAGCTCTGATGAAAAATCCGATATGAAAGGTGGAATGGATGCACCATCTGGTGGTGGAATGCAAGGTGGAAATAAGCAAGGCGGTGGAATGTCATCTGGTGGAAAACAGTAGGAGGTGATCATTATGATATCCGTAAAAAAATCTAAAGAAAACTTATTTTCTTGGTGGAGAAGAAGTTCATGCATTGGATGATGTGTCACTTTCGATCAAAGAGCACGAATTTGTGGCAATCATCGGGCAGTCAGGAAGCGGAAAATCAACATTTATGAATATGCTTGGATGCCTTGACCGCCCGGATTCTGGAGAAATAACACTGGATGGAACAGATATTTTAAAATGTAAAGAAAAAGAATTATCAGTGATCCGCAATAAAAAGATTGGATTTATCTTTCAACAGTTCCATCTGCTACCAAAACTCTCCGCACTGGAGAATGTAGAACTTCCGCTGATCTATCAGGGAATGCCGACAAAGAAGCGAAGAGAAAAAGCAGTAAAGGCATTAAAAGCAGTTGGTTTGGAAAAACGAATGAACCACAAACCTAATCAGCTTTCCGGAGGACAGCAGCAAAGGGTCGCGATCGCAAGAGCGTTAGTCGGAGAGCCATCCCTGATCCTTGCCGACGAACCGACAGGAAATTTAGATTCCAGATCAGGAAAAGAGATCATGATGTTGCTGCATAACCTTTATGAAGAAGGAAATACGATCGTATTGATCACACATGACAACAATGTGGCAATGGAAGCACCGCGACAGGTACAAATCAGCGATGGAAAGATCATAAAAGATTCAGGAGGTGAGGCAGAATATGAAGATCACACAAGCAATTAAAATGGCATTTGCTTCTATATGTTCAACAAAATTAAGATCATTCTTAACCATGCTTGGGAATCATTATCGGTGTGATGAGTTGTTACAGTTCTTGTATCGATTGTACAAAGTACGACAAATAACGTCAGTGACACATTATCACAATTAGGCGGCAATGTGATCTCAGCAACGGTAACAAGCAGAAGAAGCAATAAGATCACAACCAGTGACATTAAAAGCCTTGAAAATAACCCAGCAATCGAGAGTGTATCACCGATCATTTCAGGAAGCTCTACAGCAAAAGCATCTGGAAATTCATCCAGTGTAACATTAAAAGGAATTACAGAGGAATACGAAGATATTCAAAATATCAGTGTACAAAAAGGACGTTATATCTTAGATGTAGATAATGATAACCGGCTGCAAGTCTGCCTCATTGGAGTCACAGCAGCCAAAGACTTATTTGGACATACCGATGTAGAAGGAGAAACAATCCGAATCTCAGGAAGAAACTTCAAGATCATAGGAGTCTTAGAAGAAGATGGATCATCTCAGAGAGACTCCAACGATTCAGTAATCTATACTCCATTTACAACAGCACAAAGGATCATGCAAAACAGCACGATCAGCAGTTTTTATGTATCTGCAACAAATGAAGGAATGCTTAACATGGCAGAAAGTGCAGTAGATAGCTTCCTGTTAGAAAAAACAGGAGATGAAGATTCCTATACGATCACAAATCAGTCTGATATCGCAGACAGCGTCAGCGACGTTACAAACTCCATGACATATATGATCGGAGGAATCGCAGGAATCTCACTTCTGGTAGGTGGGATCGGAATCATGAACATCATGCTTGTGTCCGTTACAGAACGAACAAAAGAGATCGGAATCCGAAAAGCCATCGGGGCGAAGAAGAAAGATATCCTGGCTCAATTTATGATCGAGTCAACCGTTCTGTCCTGTATGGGAGGTGTGATCGGAATCGCATTAAGTGCAGCAACCATTTTTGGAATGAATCAGTTAATGTCAGCAGATTATACGATATCAGCAGGAATTAGTCTGATCGCATTAGCATTTTCAGCGATACTTGGAATCGTGTTTGGATTATATCCTGCTAATAAGGCAGCGAATTTAAAACCAATCGAAGCGTTGAATTTATAAAATACTTTGAAGCCTCTTGCGTAATGTATTATAATATATACATTACACAGGAGGCAAAATCATAATGAAAAAGCGATCAAAAGAAATATTAGATTTGTTAGGCCGAAGAGAAAATGATCACACGATTTCAACACTAGCAGCAAAATTTGAGGTTTCAGAACGCACGATTCGTAATGATATTAAAGATATCAATGACTACCTCAAAGAACAAGAGATCAAACCGATCCGTTTTGGAAGTAACGGCTTAATCGTGATGGAAGAAGATATAAGTCAGGCGAGAGAGACAACACAGCAGGAAGATTTTTATACATACAAACTATCAAAAGAAGAACGAAGAATGCTTGCAGCAGCAATTTTGATCAATACGAAAGATCATATTACATTATCACAAATCGCAGATATATTATATGTAAGCCGTGCTACGATCATTAATGATCTGGATGAAGTCAAAAGAATGTTGGAATCAGGAAAATTAAAAGTAATCTCACATTCAAATAAAGGATTAAGACTTGAAGGATTAGAAGGAGATAAACGTTTATTCTTATTAAGATTAATGTCTGTAGGTTCTAATGGAATTAAAGAAAATTCAACAATCCGGAGTTTTTTTAAAGGTCTGAATATGGAAATTAAGATGAGTGAAGATGAACGAAGGAATCTTCAAAAGATCATCAATGAACAGGAACATGCCTATGGAAGATTTATGACGGATGATTCTTTTGACTATTTACTTCAATATCTGATGCTTTCCATTGAAAGAATTCGCAATGGAAATGTAATGACAGAACCAATTGAAGGGAACAAAAGCAAAATATGCAATGGCGAAAGATATTCAAAAATACATCTGTCAGTATTGGGATTTAGAAGATGCCAAAGGCGAAGTGGATTTCTTATGTGGTGTGCTGGATAGTATGAGCTATGTAAAAAGACAGCGAAGAGAACAAAAGATTATAGGACTTCAACTGGTTACAAGAAAATTTATTGAACATATTTCAAAAGATCTTGGTGTAACTTAAATAGAGATTTTGCGTTTTATGAGAATCTGACAGATCATTTAGAATCTATCATTATGCGTTCCTTTAATGTAACACAGAGGGATGATTTTCTAAAACAATATGTGGAAAAGAATCCTAAGGTCTTAGAAGTTGTTCAAAAGTATAAAGATATGCTAAGTAATTTTATGGATCGAGAGATATCTGAGATTGAGATTGACTATATTGTAATTCATATTTGTGCAGCGCTAGAGCGCAGAAAGAAAAAAGAAGTGGAATTCCGTGTGCTGATCGTATGTGGCGGAGGAATCGGAACTTCGCAGCTGCTTCTTGCCAAGATGAGGAATCGTTTTGATTTTCATGTGGTAGATGTAGTTTCAGCACATTTACTGGATAATGAGAAGTATCAGAATATTGATCTCGTGATATCAACAATTCCATTAAGAGACTATGAAGGGGAATACATTCTTGTATCTCCGGTATTTTCTGATGAAGATTATTTAAGAGTAAATGGAAAGATTGAAGAGATTCAGGAAAAACATAAGATTGAACCAATTCCGATTCAGGAAAGAGTTGCATTGCCACAAAAAGATGCACAGAAATTGATCGATGAATTAAGTCAGATTATCAAAGATCCTTCATTGATGAATCAAGTAACAAGAAAAGTACAGGAATTCTTTGGGATTGAAGTAGAGATACAGGAACCATTTTTATGTGAATTATTAACAGCAGCCGATATTCAGCTAGACATAGAATGTAGTGATTGGAGAGATGCGATTATCAGATCGGCACAGCCATTATTAGATCAAGGCAAGATAGAAGATAAATATATTGATGCCATGATCGACAATGTAAAGGAGAATGGTGCCTACATTATAATCTCTCCAGAATTTGCATTACCACATGAAGGATTTGACAGAGGATGCAATGAAGTTGGAATGAACTTGATCCGCTTAAAAGAACCTGTTACGATCGAAGATATTGACGGAGAGATCGCTAAGGTAAGATTTTTCTGCTGCATGAGCACAGAAGATCATAAAAAGCATATGAAAGCCTTCTTTCATTTGGTCAATATGCTGACAAATCGTGGGTTTAAGGAAGAACTTGCAGCAGCGAAGACACCAGAAGAGGCCGCAGATACGATAAGGAAATACGAGATACGTATCAAATAATAAGATACATTGTTATAGAAGAAAGTAAAGCAGGTTGAAAACCTTTCACAGATTTTTGAAAAGTTTTCAATCTGTTTATATTTTTGCAAAAATCAAGGAAAGTCTTTTGACTGTTTTTTTCTTTGCAACCATAATATAATAAAACCATCGAAAGGACGTCACTTCAAAGTAACAAAAAATAGAGTAGAAAAGAGAAAAAAGGAGGAGTCACAAAAATGGTTTGGGAAAAGCTGAAGGAAGAACTGATCATACCGGGACTCGAAGCAAAATCAAGCGATGACATTTTTGAAGCACTCGGAGGAAAACTTGTAAAACAAGGGTATTGCAAAGAAAGTTATGTGCAGGCTTTAAAAGATCGTGAAGCTGAATTTCCAACAGGAATCAATACAGGAGAAAAAGGAGTCGCAATTCCACATACAGACGTAAGCCATGTAAACAAAAAAGGAATTGCAATCGCAACATTAAAACAACCAGTCGAATTTGTAGAGATGGGAACGGATGATGAATATGTAAATGCACAAGTCATTTTCATGCTGGCAGTTGATGAGAAAGGACATCTTGAATTATTACAGGCAATCTTGGCAGTCCTTCAGGATCAGGAAGTATTAAAGAAATTAATCAAAGCAAAAGACGCAAAAGAAATCATCGAAATCATCAAAGAAAAGGAGAATATATAATTATGAAGAAGAAAGTAATCGTAGCATGTGGAGGAGCAGTCGCAACATCAACAATCGCAGCAAACGCAATCGTAGAATTAGCAAAAGAAAATAACATTGATATCGAAATCGCACAGGTAAGAATTTCAGAGATCGCATCTAATCTTCCAGCAGATCTGATCGTGACAACATCAAAGGTAAAAAGAGACTTTGGAGTACCTCTTATTACAGGAATGCCATTTGTATCAGGATTAGGTGTAGATAAGACAAAAGCTAAGATTCTTGAAGTATTAAATAAGTAAGATGAAAGAAAAGACTAGACGTAAGAGACCATTTTAAAAAGACATAAGAAATGAATATAAAATTTATTTGAAACGTTTATTTTAAAATGGTTTTTTTATAAAGGTATATGTAAAAATATAGAATAAAATCAAAAAAAGGGAGAGACAAACAATGGGAATTTTTGGAGATATGATCAATTACATCATTGATATGGGAGCGTCCGCAATGCTTCCACTTGTAATTGCGATCTTAAGTATTATCGTAGGAGTAAAAATTGGTAAAGCGGTTCGTGCAGGTTTGATGGTTGGTGTGGGTTTTGTAGGATTAGGACTGATCGTAGACATGATGAACGCAAACCTTGGACCAGCTGCACAGCAGATGTCTAAAAACTTTGGATTAAGCATGAGTGTTGTAGACCTTGGATGGCCAGGAATGTCCCCAATCACATGGGCATCAAGTATCGCAACTGTTGCGATTCCAGTCGCGATCTTAGTCAACATTATCATGTTAGTATTAAAACTTACAAAAACAGTTAATATTGATATTTGGAATATCTGGCATATGACATTTACAGGAGCGATCGCATATGCAGTCACAGGAAACTTTGCGATCGGTATTGGTGGAGTTGTTGTTCATGCTATCATTGCTTATAAATTTGGTGATCTTTATGCGCCATTAATGGAAGATTACTTTGAATTAGACGGAATCACTGTACCTCATGGAACAGGAACATGGATGGCACCATTTGCATTTGCAATTGATGCAATTATTGAGAAGATTCCTGGATTAAATAAAATTGATTTTTCAATCGATAATTTACAGGAAAAAGTTGGAGTATTAGCAGAGCCTATCGTTATCGGTGGTATCCTTGGTGCAATCGTAGGAGCCTTAGCTGGATATGATTTCTCAGCAGCATTCCAGTTAGGTATCAAGATGTCAGCCGTTATGGTATTAATGCCTAAGATCACAAAATGTATCATGGACGGATTAATGCCATTATCAGAAAGAATGAAAGAAATCTTAACAAAGAAATCTCAGTCTGGAGAAGCTGAATTTTATATCGGACTTGACCCAGCAATCATCCTTGGAGATTCAGAAGTCGTAACAGTTGGACTGATCTTCATTCCATTAACAATCTTGATCGCGATCATCGTGCCAGGAAATACAATCCTTCCATTTGGTGATTTAGCAACAATCGGATTCTTCATTGGTATCGCAGTAGCAGTACATAGAGGAAATTTATTCAGATCATTGATTTCAGGATGTGTGATCATGTTCACAACCATCTGGATCGCAAGTCAGGCAATCCCTTGGACAACAGCATTAGCGAAATCTGTAAACCTAACAAACGGAGCTTCACAGGTAGCAGCACTTGATCAGGGTGGAAGTCCAATCACATATCTGTATACACAGATCGTGACACAGCAGAACATCAAAGGACTGGTAATTATCGGAATCATTTATGTGATTTGCATGATCTTTACAGTTCGTGGATCTAAACAGAGAGCAGCAGCTTTAAAAGAAAGCGAATATTAAAAACAAGCAAACAATGATATAAAAGTGTAAATATATGAACGGGCGGACTTAAAAAAGTCTGCCCCGAACTTTAGAGGAGGAAAAAGAGATGCCTTTAGTTACAACAAAACAGATGTTATTAGATGCCCAGGCAGGAAATTATGCAGTTGGGGCTTTCAATGTAGAGAATATGGAAATGGTCATGGCGGTTATGGAAGCAGCAGAGGAGTTAAAATCTCCAGTTATCATGCAGACAACACCATCTACAGTTAAATATGCAGGATAGATTTCTTCCTAGCAAATGTAAAAGCAGCAGCAGAAAGAGCAAGCGTGCCAGTAGCCATGCATTTAGACCATGGAAGCAGTTTTGAATTAGCAATGCAGGCATACAGAACAGGATACACATCTATCATGATCGATGGATCTCACGGAAGTTTTGAAGAAAATGTTGCAGTATCCAAAGCAGTTGCAGATGCATGTGCACCATCAGGAATTCCAGTTGAAGCAGAACTTGGTAAAGTTGGAGGAAAAGAAGATGACTTAGATGGTGGAGATGACAACCCATATACAGATCCAGCACAGGCTGTCGAATTTGTAAAACAAACAGGAGTTACATCCTTAGCTGTGGCAATCGGAACAGCGCACGGTGTATACAAAGGAGAACCAAAACTTGACTTAGATCGATTATCAGAAATTCGTAAAGTTGTTGATATTCCATTAGTATTACACGGAACAAGCGGTGTACCAGATGCAACCGTTACAGAGTGTGTAAATCGAGGAATCTGTAAAGTAAATTATGCAACAGATTTAAGAATTGCATTTACAAACGGAGTTGAAAAAGTATTTGAAGAAAATCCAGATGTCATTGACCCTAAGAAATACAATGCAGCAGGAAAAGAATGTGTCAAAGAATACGTTATGTCCAAAATGAAAGTATGCAAGAGTGTAGGAAAAGCAAACTAATACATCAGGAAGGAGAATAAGCATGAAAGCAGGAGTTGTACACGCAAAAAATGATATTCGTTATGAAGAAATTGAAAAACCACAGCCAAAGAAAGGGCAGGTTTAATTAAAGTAAAATATACAGGAATCTGTGGATCAGACGTACCACGAGTAAACGGAGATGCATGTCATTTCTTCCCTAATGTATTAGGACATGAATTTTCAGGTACGATTGAAGAAGTTGGAGAAGGAGTTACAACACTAAAAAAAGGTGATCGTGTTGCCGGGGTTCCATTGGTACCATGTATGGAATGTGAAGATTGTCAGAAAGGAAATTATTCTTTGTGTAAGCATTACAGCTTTATTGGATCTAGAGAATTTGGAAGTTTTGCGGAATATGTAACAGTTCCAGAAAAGAATGCAGTCAAATTCGAAGATGAAGTAAGCTTCGAACAAGGGGCATTCTTTGAACCAGCAACTGTCGCACTTCATGGATTAAACAGAGTGGATTATCATGCAGGAGAATGCGTTGCGATTCTTGGTGGGGGAACCATCGGATTATTCACAGCACAATGGGCAAAGATTTTGGAGCAAAGAAAGTTGTTGTATTTGATATTAGTCCAGAAAGACTTGAATTAGCGAAAAAATTAGGGGTAGATGAAGGAATTAACACTTTAGACGAAGACTTTATGAATCAGGCAATGGCAGTAACAGATGGAAAAGGATTCGGGTATATTTATGAAACAGCTGGAGTGACTACAACAATGAAATATGCATTCGAATTGGCTGCAAATAAAGCTAGTGTATGCTTTATCGGAACACCGACAAGAGAATTAAACTTTTCCGTAAAAGAATGGGAAAACATCAATCGAAAAGAATTTACATTAACAGGTTCATGGATGTCATATAGTGCTCCATTTCCAGGAAAAGAATGGATCTTAACAGCACATTATTTCAAGACAGGACAGTTAAAATTTGAAGATTCTTTAATCTTTAAGAAGATACCATTAAGCAGGATTGATGAAGCATTCGAAATGTACAAAACACCAGGAACTGTAAAAGGTAAGATTTTAATTGACAGTGAGGCATAATTATGATTACAACGGTAACATTAAATGTATCTGTAGATAAAGCATACTATATCAAAGGCATTGTTGTACCAGGAACGGTTGCACGTGTCCAGAAATGTGTCAATTCTGCAGGCGGAAAAGGATTAAATGTATCAAGAATCATAGATTTTTGTGGAGAAGAAGTGTTAGCAACAGGATTTGCCGGAGGATTTAACGGAGCTTATGTGGAAGACATGTTAAAGAAAGATGGAATCCCAAGCAGATTTACAAAAACACAGTCAGAGACAAGAAGCTGCATCAACATTTTGGCAGAAGATGAGTCGTCTACAGAATACTTAGAACCTGGAGCACCAGTCAGTGAAGAAGAAATACAGCAGTTTTTAGAAGATTTTGACCGAATTGTTGACGAAAGCGATATCATCACAATATCAGGAAGCATACCAGCCGGGGTTCAAAAAGACATCTATGCAACATTAGTTAAAATGATCAAAAACAAGGGAAAGAAAGTCATTTTAGATACGAGTGGAGATTACTTAAAAGAAGGAATCAAAGCAGGACCAACAATGGTTAAGCCAAATGACGAAGAACTAGAAGCTTTACTTGGTATCAAGATCGAAAATAGATATCAGACGATCGATGCAGCCAAAGAAATGCGTGAGAAATACGGAATCGAATATGTTGTTGTATCTTTAGGTGGAGATGGAGCTTTAGTCGTATGTGAAGAAGGAATCTTCCATGGTAAACCACCGAAATTAAAAGCAGTCAATACCGTAGGATGTGGAGATTCTATGGTGGGAGCATTTGCAGTCGCATTCAAACAGGGAAAAGGGATTCAGGATGCCCTGACCTATGCGATCGCCGTATCCGCAGCCAATGCAATCAATCCAGAAACAGGACATATCCGCAAGGAAGATGTAGAAAACATCCTTCCACAGGTAGAGATCAAGAAATTATAATTTACAGGGGAAGATCAATATGGAATATACATTAAAAAATAAAAAACTCACCGTGGTCTTCGAATCCAAGGGAGCAACATTCATTCCATCAAAGACAATTGATGGAGATGGAATACCTCTGGGAAGGAAATCCAGAGTACTGGTCCGGACAGGCACCAGTCTATTTTCCCAATTTGTGGAAGCATCAGAGATGATAAAGCACAGATTGGAAATAGAAAACAGACAAACATGCCAAGACATGGTGTCGTAAGAAAAAAAGAATTCAAGTGTGTTGAGCAGACAGAAAACAGCATCTTATTCGAGATTGAAAGCAACGAAGAAATGCTTGCTCAGTATCCATATGAATTCAAACTGGGAATCAACTATATCCTGGAAGGTAAGAAGATCACAACCAGATATATTATTGAAAATAAAGACAAAGAAATCATGCCATTTCAGATCGGAGGACACCCAGGATTCCACTGCCCACTCTATAAAGAGGAAAGTTACGAAGACTACGAATTAGTTTTTGAGCAAAAAGAAACCTGCACCGTTCCAACTCCAGTCACAGAAACTGGACTGATCGACATGGAACACAGAAGCGAATTCTTAAAAGACACAGACACATTACCATTAAAACATGATTTGTTCTCCGTAGACGCAGTCATCTTAGACCAGCTGAAATCCAGAGCAGTCACATTAAAGAGTAAAAAACATAACAAAGGAATCCGCATAGACTTTAACCAGTTCCCATATCTGATCCTATGTCAACAGCCAAAGAAGCAGATTTCGTAGCGCTGGAACCATGGATCGGACTCTCAACCTGCAGCGATGAAGGTGATAAATTCGAAGAAAAACGAAATATCCAGTATGCACAGGCAGGGGAAGTGAAAGAATACGAATTTCACATCAATATATTATAGAAAATAAAAAACAGCAATATCGCATAATCTTAGTAGAAAAACCTCATTAAATCCATATACAATAAATTCCAAGATTCTACATAGGTTGGTGATGTTGCTGCTTTTTGCAATTATTAATCAACTACATTCAAATCAAAATCTCAATCACAAAACTCAAAGTTTCATGTTCTCCAGGCTCCAAGAATCGCACCCCTCTTTTATGTTCAAACACATCATCCTCATCACTGCAGGTAGAAGTTCCACTCCAAGGTTCCAAAGCAACAAAAGGTCCATCATTTGCACTAGACCATACACCAGATAATCAAAATCAGGGAAAGTAACTAAGATACCATGACCGCTTTCCTTATGTTTTAATGCAACCGTGCGTGATTTCAACTGATCAAAGATCAAAGCATCCTTGTAAAATAAAGAATGTTTTACATGGATCACAGTTTCATGATCAAGAACAGGAATACGATCGTTGTTATTGATCAAACCATCATCTGTAAGCTGTGCACAGGCAGCAGTTTCCGGTTGTTCAAATTCCACGATATAATCTTCAAAATTCTCCCCTTCATACACTGGACAGTTAAATGCAGGATGACCGCCAATACAGTAAGGCATAACAATGTCCCCATGATTGATCACCTTATGACTGACTTTTACACCATGATCTGTCAATTCATAGATCATCTGGAGTTCAAAATCATAAGGATACTGTTCTTTTGTAGAATCATCCGCTTTCAAAGAATAAACAGCACAAGTTTCAGAAGAAGAAACCAAAGTAAATTCTAATCTTCTTGCAAGACCATGACGGCCAAAAGAACAAGTCTTAGAATCACCGATGGATGCAGTTCCATTTCTTAAACATCCAACGATCGGAAATAAGACAGGTGCCTGTCCGCTCCAGAAGTCAGGGTTTCCCTGCCAGAGATATTCCGTACCAGAAGCATCTTTGATAGAAGTCAGTTCCCCACCAAGAGATTTTAAAGTGACAGATACATTTTCATTGCGTAAGATTGTATTGCTCATGAGATATCCTCCTAGATTTAATATAGAATCATTATACCACGAATTAACATCGAAAAACACTTGTGTTTCTTGGGAAAAGCAATAGTTAAAAGCATATTTTTTATAAAGAATCAGTAGAAATTTAAGAAGTGGTGTGATAATATGACTAAGTATGCGTAGAAATGTAAAATAATAGATAAAAATAGAAAAGAGGAAAAAGATTATGGCAAACAGTATTGAGCAGGAGATCGGCCGCAGAAGAACCTTTGCGATCATTTCCCATCCGGATGCCGGTAAGACAACGTTGACTGAGAAGTTCCTTTTATATGGAGGAGCGATCAATACAGCGGGGTCTGTGAAAGGAAAGGCAAACTCTAAACATGCAGTATCTGACTGGATGGAGATTGAAAAAGAAAGAGGTATCTCTGTCACTTCTTCTGTATTACAGTTTGAATACGAAGGAAAATGTATCAATATCCTTGATACACCAGGACATGAGGATTTCTCAGAAGATACGTATCGTACACTGATGGCAGCGGATTGTGCCGTCATGGTGATCGATGCTTCCAAGGGTGTGGAGCCACAGACGATCAAGTTATTTAAGGTCTGTGTTATGAGACATATCCCGATCTTTACATTTATCAATAAGATGGACCGTGAAGCTAAGGATACTTTCGATTTGTTAGACGATATCGAGAAAGTCTTAGGGATCGAGACATGTCCGATCAACTGGCCAATCGGATGTGGAAAAGAATTTAAGGGTGTATACGAGCGTGCATCAAGAAATATCTTACGATTCGAGCAGTCTCCACAGGTGGTGCAAAAGAAGCAAAAGAAACGATCATTTCAGCAGATGATGATAATGCAGCAGATTTGATCGGAGAAGATTTCTATGAGAATCTGATGGAAGAAATTGAATTATTAGATGGTGCGGCAGCAGATCTTGATATGGAGAAAGTACATCAGGGAAAACTATCTCCAGTATTCTTTGGATCAGCACTTACAAACTTTGGTGTAGAACCATTCTTAGAGCATTTCCTGAAGATGACAAACAGACCACTTGCAAGAACATCCAAGGGAGAAGAAGTAGATCCTGTGGAAAATGGTTTTTCAGCGTTTGTCTTTAAGATTCAGGCAAATATGAACAAAAATCACCGTGACAGAATTGCATTTATGAGAATCTGTTCCGGTAAATTCGAAGCGAACATGGAAGTAAAACATGTACAGAGTAAGAAAAAGATGAGGCTTTCCCAGCCACAGCAGATCATGGCACAGGAACGTAAGATCGTAGAAGAGGCGTATGCAGGAGATATCATCGGAGTATTTGACCCGGGAATCTTCTCTATCGGAGACACTGTCTGCCTTCCAAAAGATGACTTTGAATATGAAGGAATCCCAACATTCGCACCAGAACATTTTGCAAGAGTCATCCAGTTAGATTCTATGAAGCGTAAGCAGTTTGTGAAAGGTGTAGAACAGATTGCACAGGAAGGTGCTATCCAGATCTTCCAGGAACATGAAGCAGGATTTGCAGAGATCATCGTCGGAGTTGTAGGAACACTTCAGTTTGATGTCTTAAAATACCGTCTGGAAAATGAATACAACTGCGAGATCCGTTTAGAACCATTGCCATATCAGGCAATCCGCTGGATCAAAGACCGCAACACGGATATGAACAAATTACGTGGTGTATCTGAAGTTAAGAAAGTCAAAGATATGCGAGGAAATCCACTGTTGTTATTTAAGAATGAATGGGGAATCCAGTTTGTACTTGATCGTAATGAGGGATTAGAGTTAGTTGAGTTCAGCAAAGAATAGTATAAATTGTATTTCTTTTTTGATAAGAAAAAGCATTGTAACTTGAGAATAAAGATGGTATATTATATTAGTATATTTCTTAAGTTATCAAAAATAATATAAATATCAGACTTAGAAAAGAGATTGTTATGGCGTTGATAGATATTCATACACATATATTATATGGAGTTGATGATGGAGCAAAGGACATCAATGATTCAATGGGACTGTTGGATGAAGAACGGGAACAAGGCGTGGATCAGGTAATACTGACTCCGCATTACGGTCCGAAGTTTGGACATCCGGATACAGAAGTATTGAGAGAGAAGTTTGAGGCGATCAGAGAGAAGGCATACAAGTATTATCCAGAGATTCAGCTATACCTTGGGAGCGAATTATATTATCAGCAAGGGACAGTTTCAGATCTGAAACAAGGGAAAGCATTGACGATGAATGGGACCCGTTATGTTTTAGTGGAGTTTGCGACATCAGATGCCTATTCGCATATATATCGCGCGGTTCAGGATTTTGTATATGCAGGATATATTCCAATCCTTGCGCATGTAGAGCGATACAAAGCAGTTTTCGGACATGTAGACAAGATTGTCGAACTGGTCGAAACAGGTGCATATATTCAGATAAATGCGGAAAGCCTGATCGGAGGAATTTTTGATAAACGAGCATCTTTTTGTAAGAAGATTATGAAAGAAGGACTGGTTCATTTCCTTGGAACGGATTGTCACGATTTCCGGACAAGAAGACCAAATATGAAACCGGCAGCAGAAGTTGTACGGAAGAAGCATGCGGACCAGATTCTTTATGAGAATCCAAGAAAGATGCTTGAGGGGAAAAGTATTTAATTAAAGAAGGGATAAAAACATCTATGTACGAGTTAGAGAATGATGATGAGATCGAGATTGATTTAAGGGAATTGTTTTTGGCATTGAAGAAGAAGATCGTTTGGATTTTGTTGACAGCAATCGTCTTTGCAGGTGCATCAGGATTGATCACGAAGTTTGCGATGACACCGATCTATTCTTCTACAGCACAGCTTTATGTTGTTTCAAAGGGTGGACTTTCACAGCTTACAGATCTTACAATGGGTACTCAGTTAACACAGGATTATATGGTAATTGTTAAGACAAGACCAGTCCTTGAACAGGTGATCGCAGATCTGAAGCTTGATATGGATTATAAAGAATTAGAGAAGAAGATCACGGTGGAGAATCCATCTGATACACGTATCATGCAGATTACGATAACAGATAAGGATGCAGCACTTGCACAGAGCATCACACAGGATCTTGCAGAAGTAACAGCGAAGACAGTTGCAGAGAAGATGGACGTGAAATCACCAACGATCATCGAAAAGGCATATAAGGCAGATAAACCAGACAGCCCAAGTCTTAAGAAGAACGTATTGATCGGAGCAGTTCTTGGATTTATATTGATGGCAGCAGCCATTGTGATCCAGTATCTGATGAACGATACGATCCTGAAAGAAGAAGATATTGAGAAATATCTTGGAATTATTACTTTAGCGCAATTACCTTTGGTAAAGGGAACTACAAAGCGAACAAAGAAAGTAAAGAGGGCGAGGGAATAAGATGAAGAAATTAGTAATGGATCTTCCAGAGATCAATGATTATCGTATGGTAGAAGGACTAAACCAGTTAAAGACGAACTTAGCCTTCTGCGGAAAAGATATTAAAGTGATCACAATGACAAGCAGTGTTCCGAATGAAGGAAAGAGTTCTATTTCTCTGAGCCTTTCAAGAACACTTGCAGAAAGTGGAAAGAAGATACTGATGGTGGATGCTGACTTAAGAAAATCAGTAATGGCAGCCAGATATCATATACAGGGAATCGATAAAGGATTAAGCCATTATCTGACAGGACAGGCAGAAGTGGAGGATATCATCTACGAGACAGAAGTTGAGGGACTTTGTATTACAGTAGCTGGTCCGCTGTCACCAGATCCAACAAGCATTTTGGATTCTGAGCAGTTTGAACAATTCATTGAGAATGTTAGGGATATGTTTGATTATGTGATCATTGATGCACCACCGCTAGGTGTTGTTATTGATGCTGTGATCATCGGTAAATATACAGATGGAGCAGTCATCGTGATCGAGCAGGGAGTGATCAAACGTAAGATCGTTCAAGATGTCATCAAGCAGTTGAAGAGGGGCGAGGTTCGTATCCTTGGGGCTGTATTAAATAAAGTTGATGAGCGTATCGGTGCTTATGGTAATTATGAGTATAAATATTCATATTCATATTACGGTGAGTCAGATACGGAAAAAAATCATCCAAATACTTAATAAGGAGCTTCCTGTATAATTCAAATATAGGGAATTCTAAGAAAGAAGGTTGAGAAAAAAATACCTCAGTGTAAAATAAGATTACTGACTTTGCGGGTTAGTAAAAAATCTTATTAAACAGAGAGGTATCTGAAATGAAGTATAACACACAGAACGCAAAAATTGAATCTATTACGGAAAAAACATTGATAGTTGGAATTGATGTAGGAAGTGAAACACACTATGCAAGA
>ENA-OQBT01000802-OQBT01000802.1-human-gut-metagenome-genome-assembly--contig:-NODE-802-length-16422-cov-3.626757_pt1 | contig 16422 bp, 19 predicted proteins | sample MGYA00242749_ERZ504557 | MGnify/ENA primary metagenome ERZ504557 (study PRJEB26092, sample SAMD00036243) | human gut metagenome | host: Homo sapiens | study: EMG produced TPA metagenomics assembly of... | reverse complement strand
CATCCCCGCACAGGACTACGGCATGGGCAACGCCGCAACGTGCTGGCACTCGCCCAGTCGCTGTTGGGTTAGGAGGCAACCATGGAGAAGTTCATGACCCTGCTTCAGGAAAAACTGACCCCTATCGCCAATTTCTGCGGCACCGAGCGCCACTTTGCCTCCATGCAAAAGGGCTTTATGAGCGCGATCAGCTTCATCTTGGTATCTGCCGTCTTTATGATCCTCGCCAACCCGCCGGTCACGGCGACCTGGTGGCGCAGGGCGGGTTCTGGTCCGTCTTTGGCCCTTGGCTCGATTTTGCGACGGCCAATAAGCTCACGCTGCTCATCCCCTTCAATATGACGATGGGCATACTGTCGGTGATCGTGACGTTCGCAATCGCCTATAACCTGGCGGGCACCTACAAGATGCCCAAGCTTAACGCCGGCATGACCTCGCTGGTGATGTTCCTGATCGCCGCGGCGCCGTCGTCCTACTACCAGCTTGCTGACGAGTCCGTGCTCCAGGCGGTCCCCTGCACCTATCTGGGTGCGCAGGGCCTGTTTACCGCCATCATCGTTGCCTTGGTCTCCGTCGAGGTCACGCGCTTCTGCCAGACCAAGGGCATCACCATCAAGATGCCCGATGGCGTGCCGCCGTTTTTGTCCGAAACCTTTGGCGCCATCGTACCCATGCTCGCCAACATCCTCATCTTCTTTGGCGGCAACCTGCTGATCCAGATGATCGATCCCGCGCTGTCCATCCCCTCGGTTATCGAGAAGCTGCTCGCTGCCCCGCTTTCCGTCGCAGTTGACTCTGTGCCCGGCGCACTGCTTATCTGCTTCATGACGCTGCTGTTTTGGTGCTTTGGCGTCCACGGCAACATGATCGTAATGCCCATCACCGCCCCGGTCTCGCTTGCCGCCTTTGCCGCCAACGCCTCGCTCTATGCTGCCGGGCAGCCGCTTGAGTTCCACCCGGTGCTCATGTCGTTGGCCATCAACCTCATCGGCGGCACGGGTAATACGTTCTCTTTTGTGGCGCTCTGCGCGTTTAGGGCAAAGTCGCAGCAGCTCAAGGCATTTGGCAGGGCATCGATCGTGCCGAGCTTCTTCCGTATCTCCGAGCCCGCGATCTTCGGCGCGCCCATCATCTTCAACCCGATCCTCATGATTCCGTTTGTGCTAGGCGGCATGATCTCGGCCCTGCTGTATTGGGGTGCGGTCTCACTGGGTCTTGTCTCTAACTTCTACATCTTGGTGAGCGGCACGTTCCCCATCTTCGTTCAGGCTTTGTCCAGTGCCTCGACCCGCGCATCTGGGTGTTTACGATCGTTTTGATCGTGGTCATGGCTGTGGTCTGGTACCCGTTCTTTAAGGTGTACGATAACCAGCTCCTGGCTCAGGAGCAGGAGAACGCCGCGGCAGCTTCTGCCGAGGATGCTGAGTAGCATGAGTTACTTTGACAGAACGTCTGCCGCCGGTATGCCCGAGGGCTTTTTGTGGGGTGGTGCCTCGCCGCCAACCAGGCCGAAGGGGGCTGGAACGAGGCGGCCGCGGCATGTCGCACTCCGACTGATCCCACAGGGTTCCGACCGCTGGGATGTAATGTTTGGCAGGCAAAAGCCCGTGGACGATCCGGACAGGCTGTATCCATGCCGCTGGGGCAACGACTTCTTCCATCATTGGCACGAGGATGTCGAGCTCTTTGCGAGATGGGCTTTAAGTGCCTGCGTCTTTCAATTTGCTGGAGCCGTATTTTTCCCACAGGGATGGAGACCGAGCCCAACGGCGAGGGCTTGGAGTTTTACCGTCAGGTATTCGAGGCGCTGCGCGAGCATGGAATCGAGCCGCTTGTGACGCTGTCGCACTACGACTATCCGTTGGCTCTGGTCGAGCGCTATGGTGGCTGGCAAAGCCGAGAGATGATCGAGCGGTATGCGCACTACGTCGAGACCGTCGGACGCGCGTACCAGGGCCTCGTGCGTTATTGGCTTACGTTCAACGAGATCAACAGCGTGGCGCTGTCCTATCTCAACGCGGGTGTCACGCTCGAGGATGAGCGTGACCGTGCAGCCGTGACCGCGGCGTTCTCGCACCATATGTTTATGGCGAGCGCTCGCGCTGTCGAGATTCTGCACAAGATCGATCCCGCAAACAAGGTGGGTTGCATGGTCGCTGCCGGTGCGACCTATCCGTACCGTTGTGCGCCCGAGGACGTATGGCTTGCGTATGAGGAGGACCGCGGCCGCTACTTCTACACAGACGTGATGGCTGCGGGCGCCTATCCTGCTTGGAAGCTGCGTGCACTCGAGAAAGAGGGTGTTCACGTGCCCTTTGAGCTGGGCGATACGGAGTATCTGGCAGAGCATACGGTCGACTTCATCTCGTTCTCGTACTATTGCTCGCGCTTGGTGTGCGCCGATGATCAGGTGATCGCCGAGAAGGCGGAGGGCAACGTGTTCCCGACGTTGCGCAATCCGTACCTCAAGGATAAAGAGACTGCCTGGAAGTGGCAGATCGATGCGCTGGGTTTGCGCGTGACGCTTGCCGGCTACCACGATCGTTACCATCTTCCGCTCTTTATCGCCGAGAACGGTGTGGGCGGACTCGATGCGCTGGAAGACGGCAAAGTCCACGATGCGTATCATATTGATTACCTGCGAAGGCATATTCTTGCGCTGCGCGATGCAATTGTCGAGGACGGTGTTGACCTGATGGGATACACGCCGTGGGGCTGTATCGATTTGGTGTCGGCCTCGACGGGGCAGATGAAGAAGCGCTATGGCTTTGTTTATGTTGATGCCGATGATATGGGCAAAGGCACGTTCGATCGCTACCGAAAGGACAGCTTCTGCTGGTACCAAAAGGTCATTGCATCAAATGGCGAGGACTTGAGTTAACTCTTGCAGGTCTGTTGCCCCCGCGGTCGCTTCGGCCGCGGGGGCTTTTGTTATTGAGGCGGCTGTTCATGAGGAGCATTGCAGGCTGCGGAAACCCGGCACTTGGGGACGTTCCTTTCCTGCCGGCAGCTTGGGACAGTCCTTAAAGGCCGCATCGATCAACTGCGGAAAGCACATCCCAGAATGAGCGTCCAACATGGGGTGCGGTTTCCCTTGAGGCCCTCAATCGGAAAATGCATCCCGGATTATTGTCGAAAAGCGGTCCCTAGTTTCCCAAACGGGCCGCTAACGGAAAGCGCACCCCGCTATTGGGCCCAAAGCAGGATGCGCTTTCCGTGCTGGCAGTTCCAAGCAGTTCGGGATGGCCCTTTTCGTCTGCTCTCGGCCGGCGTCCGTAAGACTGTCCCCAACGACTACTCATTTAAGTCTGTCCCCAATGACTAGTAGTAGGCCCACATGGCTTCGACTTCGTTGAGGACCTCTACGACGCCCCAGCGGCGGGCGCTGCGGCTGGCCGAGTTGGGATCGAAGACTTCAATCTGGTCGGCGTCGTCAATACCGTAAAGCACAATGTAGTGGCCCACGTTGGTAAAGGTGCCCGGCCGAACGGCGGCGATGACGGGCGCTCCCGAACGCAGCACCTGAGTCATCGAGTCGCGATCGTTATGAAGCTCCGTTCCGTTAAGTCCCAACTGCCACGCACCGCTCGTCATAAACGACCATTCGGTTGCACCGGTGGGGGCGTAATTGCCTGCCTCGGAAAGCGCGCACATATTGACGGGGGTCATATCGGTGCGTCCCGTCTTAAAGATATAGACCATGGTGAGGCACGTAGGCCCGCAGGCATTTTGGCGGATGGTACCGCCGGCGTAAGGCAGCTCCGACCATGCAGGGTCGATCTGATAGATATGGGGCATCGTGCCGGCTTGCCATTGCGAGCGCGGGGTCGAAAAGGCGAAAGAATAACCGGGCGCGACGGGGGCCTTGAGCAGCTTGTCCTCGGCGGTGGGCTCGAGACCGGCCGAGCCGTGGGACATACAGGAGCTCATAAGCACAAAGACCAGACAGATGAGGATAGAGCACAGTGCGAGGCAAAGCCGACGAGCCGGCAGGGCGGGGGCATTCACGTACGATGTCGAGCGGTAGGGCTTGCCGTCGCGTCCGCCTTGGGGATGCGAAAAGAAGCGGTTGATATGGCTGCCGGGCTGACGTGCGCCGTTGCGGCGCAGTTGCGGAACCTCGGCTTGGCGCTGTCGAGTGCGCGCGCCCAAGCGGCTATCTTGCTGTGCGCTTGTGCCCGTGCTCGGACGGCCACTCTGCCGTGTTCTGTTTGTCTGCTGCCGAGACGAAGGCCTGGGTTGCTCTTGAGGGCGTTGCGGATTGCTGCTCGTGGCACTTCTGGCGTCGGCGTGGTGCGGCCAGCAAGGCGAACGCTTTGTCGCCGTTGATCACCGTCGTTGTATCCGTATGCCATTCGTACCGCCTTGTCTCATGTATAACCTGTCTATCCTACAAAAAAGATGTGCAACAAATGGGTCCGCGCGTCAAAAGCTCGGTAAACGGTACGAAAGGCGCAAAACACACGGCCTCAAAAACATCTCTATATGCGTCCGATGAGCGTACGCCCGTCGGACGGGCGACAACAATGAGCGGCAAACCGTGCCGTTCGTCCCAAAAACGGAGCCGCTCATTTTTCAGTTTTGCCTTCGGTCGAGCTATAAGCGGAGCTGCTGTGCCAAGGCCGTATCTTAAAGCCACGAAATAAAAGCGCGCGGCAAAGCAGACCGCGCAAGGGGTGACGTCAAGGGGCGTCAATAAGGAAAGGAGGGGAACAATGGCGGACAAGAACGCAGAAGTTGCAGTCGAGGATAACGGCGGCATGAAGAAAACGCTTTCGCTCTGGAACTTCTTCACCATCGGTTTCGGTGCCATCATCGGTACCGGTTGGGTTCTGCAGGTCGGCGACTGGATGGTCGTGGGCGGCGGTCCCGTTCCCGCTATGATCGCATTCCTCTTGGGTGCGATCTTCCTCGTGCCTGTCGGAGCTGTTTTCGGTGAGCTCACGGCTGCCATCCCCATTTCGGGCGGCATCGTCGAGTATGTCGATCGTAGCTTTGGCCGTACGATGAGCTACATCACCGGCTGGCTCCTGGCCCTGGGCAACGGCATCCTGTGCCCGTGGGAGGCCATCGCCATCTCGACCCTCGTGTCCGAGATGTTCGGCAGCCTGCCCGGCTTGAGTGGCTGCGCGCGTCAAGCTCTACACCATCCTGGCGCCGACGTTTACCTGTTCCCGACGCTGATCGCGCTCGGCTTTGCAACCTACGTCATCTTCCTCAACTTCCGCGGTGCCAGCTCGGCCGCCAAGCTCCAGGCCTTCCTGACCAAGGCTCTGCTCTGCGGCATGCTGCTCGCCATGGGCGTCTCGCTGTTCACCGGCTCGCCGGAACACGCCATGCCCGTGTTCTCCCAGGTCACCGGTGCTGGCGGCGGCAAGCCGCTACCGAGGGCACCAGCCTGTTCGCCGGCATCGTGTCTGTCCTGGTTTTGACCCCGTTCTTCTACGCCGGCTTCGATACCATTCCTCAGCAGGCTGAGGAAGCAGCCGAGGGCCTCAACTGGAACAAGTTCGGCAAGATCATCTCCCTGGCCCTGCTGGCCGCCGGCGGCTTCTACATGGTCTGCATCTACTCGTTCGGCACCATCCTCGACTGGCATGAGTTTGTTAAGAGCCCGGTTCCCGCGCTTGCCTGCCTCAAGGGCATCAACATGCTCCTGTACCTGGCCATGCTCGTCATCGCCACGCTTGGACCCATGGGCCCGATGAACTCCTTCTACGGCGCCACGAGCCGCATCATGCTCGCCATGGGCCGCAAGGGCCAGCTGCCCGAGAAGTTCGCCGAGGTCGATCCCAAGTCCGGCGCCCCCAAGCTCGCCTGCGTCGTTCTGGGCGTCATCACCGTCGTCGGTCCGTTCCTGGGCAAGAACATGCTCATCCCTCTGACCAACGTGTCGGCTCTCGCTTCATCTTCTCCTGCGGCATGGTCGCCCTCGCTTGCCTGCGCATGCGCTTCACCGAGCCCGACCTGCCTCGTCCCTACGAGTGCCCGGCGGCAAGTTTGGCATCAGCCTCGCTGTCGCTGCCTGCGCCGTCATCATCGGCCTGCTCGTGGTCCCGTTCTCTCCCGCCTCCCTCAACATGGTGGAGTGGAGCATCGTGATCGGCTGGCTGGCCGTTGGCCTGGCCTCATGGCCTTCACCAATTCCCGCAAAAAATAACGCCTAGCCGGGGCGGATCGGGTGCGCGGACCCCTCTCTTCCGCGCACCGAACCCGGCACCACTTGGGTAGCTTTGTGAGGCCATAACCCAACATGGCCTCGCCCACTATATGGATCCATAAGGAGGAACCATGTCCACTAAGTATGCAATCGTTGGCGGCAAGCTCATCGACGCACCGGTGCCGAGCCGGTCGAGAACTCCCTCGTTCTCGTCGACGATAACGGCAAGATCGAGTATGCCGGTGTCATGCAGGACCTTCCCGAGGGCGTTGAGGTTATCGACGCCGCCGGCAAGACCGTCCTTCCCGGCCTGATCGACACCCACCTGCACTTCTCGGGCAACCTGACCGACGATGACACCGACTGGGTCATGCAGCCGCTCCTCGAGAAGCAGGCCGTCGCCGTCAAGCAGGCCTACGACTGCCTCACCCACGGCCTCACCACCGTCTGCGAGATCGGCCGCTTTGGTATCCAGATCCGTGACTGCATCGACAAGGGCGTCTTTAAGGCCCGCGCGTTCTGGCCACCGGCCTTGGCTTCTGCCGCGTTGCCGGCCACGGCGACTCCCACCACTGCAGCCAGGAGCTCAACAAGGACTCCCACCCCTGGGGCGACCAGGTCGACGGTCCCTGGGATCTGCGTAAGGCCGTCCGTCGTCGCCTGCGCGAGAACCCCGATGCCATCAAGATCTGGCTACCGGTGGCGGCATCTGGCGCTGGGACTCCGGCCGCGACCAGCACTACTGCTCCGAGGAGATTCAGGCCGTGGTCGAAGAGGCCAAGATGGTCGGCATCCCCGTGTGGAGCCACTGCTACAACAACCACGCCGCTGCCTACGATTCCGTCCGCTTTGGCTGCGAGCAGCTGATCCACGGCTTCGATATCGATGAGCGCACCATGGACCTCATGGCCGAGCAGGGCACCTTCTTCACCCCGACGATCGCCTTCCTGCCCACTTGGTACGCCACCTATCCGCCCGTCTACGTCCCCGAGCTGCACGACAAGTACGAGGCACCCTGGTCGAGAAGGAGCTGCAGCGCAACTACGACTGCCTGCGCGAGGCCAAGAAGCGCGGCGTCGTCATGACGATCGGCTCCGACTCCTTCTCCTTCGTCACCCCGTACGCACCTGCTCCATCGAGGAGATGTACGAGTTCGTCGACAAGATCGGCTTCACCCCGGTCGAGACCATCACCTGCGCCACCCTCAACGGTGCCAAGATGTGCCACATCGAGGACGAGACCGGTTCCATCGAGGCCGGCAAGTGCGCCGACCTGCTGGTCGTCAACGGTGACGTCGCCGCCGACATCCACGTGCTCAACACCGACAACATGGACGTCATCATGAAGGACGGCTGGATTGTCGAGGCTGGCACCTTTGGCGAGGCCAACAAATACAGCGCCTAAGATACCGTTTGTCGATGGCTGGATGTAAAACACAGTTTTTGATTGCATAATGCAATGGAGAGGGTCGCTTGCGGCCCTCTTTATTGCTATGGGTGCGGTAGATAAAAGGGGATGACGGTGGATTTAAACAGGCTGATTCTGGGCAAGAGCTACAACTCTACCAAGGTCTTTCGTACGGCCCAGCATGTGGTCCAGGCCATCCTGCTCGGTGTTGTCGTTCCGGCGCTTATCCTGTTGCTTATCTGGGATTTGACCGATAATCCCAACCCCGTCCCGGCGTTGTCGTCATTGCCGGCTTGGTCATGCTGTGCTTCTTCTTCTCGTACGTCTTTGTCGTTCCCGACGACCTCACGTCGAGCGCTACCGACCGCACACTCGCCATCGCATCGAAAATATTCGCCTATACGTCGCGTGGCCTTACGCCCGAAGCTGCCCTGGGCGCCTCCAAAATCATTCTGTCCGAAACTATCGCCTCGGCCATCTGCTTTACCGACGGCAAGCAGGTGCTGGCGAGCTGGGGCGAGGACTCGGCAAAATGCCCCGCGGGCACTCCGGTTGTGCTGCGGACTACGCTCAACGTGATCAACAGCGGTGAGCAAAGCGTGTTTTCGCGCGATGCCTCGTACGAGACGGGCGGTTATTTTCCCCGCCTGCGCGCCGGCATTGTCGCGCCGCTTACCGTGCGCGGGCATTGCGTGGGCACGCTCGAGTTGTATTACCCCCGCCTGAGCAGCATCGATATGCGTCAGACGGCGTTGGCCTCGGGTTTTGCCGATCTCATTTCCACGCAGCTCGCCAGCTTTGAGCTCGAGCGCCAGGACGAGCTTACGGCCCGCGTGGAGCTGCGCGCCCTGCAGTCGCAGGTTGACCCGCATTTTCTGTTCAATACCATCAGCACGATCGTGTCGCTCGTGCGAACCGAGCCGGACAAGGCCAGGTCGCTGCTGATCGACTTTTCCAATTACTATCGTCAGACGCTTTCTGACTCCGATACGCTCACCACACTCGAGCACGAGGTGGAACAGGGCACTCGTTATATCAATCTTATGCAGGCCCGGTATGGCGACGGCCGTCTGCGCGTTTCGGTCGACATCGACTTTGAGGTGCGCGACAGCATGGTGCCGCCGTTTATCTTGCAGCCGCTGCTCGAAAACTGCATCAAGCATGCCCAGCGCGAGACCGAGCCGCTTTCTATTCGTGTTAGGGCTTTCGAGACCGATGACGGCTTGGAGATCATCGTCGAAGATGACGGCATCGGTATGAGCGAAGAAGTCTGCGCGCATCTGTTTGAGCAGCATCGCCGAGAGGAGCCCGAGAGCATTACTGCCGATGGTTCCGTCAAGCGAGGTTGCGGCCTGGCACTCTTTAACGTACTTCAGCGCATCCATTTCTTTTACGGAGAAGATTCGGGCATGCGCGTGAAGTCCCAGGAGGGCGTGGGAACGCAGGTCATCGTTGAGTTGAACGGCGAGCCGCATGAGCCGGCGCCGCTGACGGTGTAGCACGCGGTAGGATTGAGAGAAAAAAAGAGGGGAAGCGCATATGTCCGAAGGCTGGAACATCTTGGTGGTTGATGACGAGCCTCCTATTAGGCCGAGCTACGCTATCTGTTGGAAAAGGATGCGCGTGTGGGCCAGATTGCCGAGGCGGGCAATGTCACCGAGGCCGTGGAGTCGATCCTGTCGAACAAGCCCGACGTGCTGTTTTTGGATATCACGATGCCCGGCCGCTCGGGAATTGAGCTTGCCGAGACGCTGCAGAACTTAAAGACGCCGCCAGTCGTGGTGTTTGTGACGGCATTTGCCGAGTATGCGGCCGATGCTATAACCTCGATGCCGTCGATTACGTCGTCAAGCCGGTCGAGGATGCCCGCCTGTCAAAGGCGCTCGATAAGATCGAGGCCGCCCTGGGCGTTCGTCGTGTCGTCCATGCTCCGCGCCAGCCCTTGCGCCTGACGGTGGATCGCGGGGGCAAAAAGGTGTTTATCCCCGTGGCGGATGTCTGCTACTTTGAGGCGCGTGCCGATTTTGCAAAGCCGTCTGCGCCGAGGAACATATCTGATCAATGAGTCGATCTCTTCGCTCGAACGTCGCTTGGGCTCCGAGGGCTTTATTCGCGTTCATCGCAGCTATCTGGTCAATTTGGAAGACGTGCACAATGTTGAGATTGGCTCCACGGGGTTGATGGAGCTCAGGCTCGACCGCGTGAGCTCGACGGTGCCGGTGTCCCGTCGTCGTGCCGCCGAGGTCAAGTCGCACCTGGGGCTTGCGTAAGAGGCTTGCGTGCCGTCGTTTACCACCGCGGGTTTGGCATGGGCGCGCGGTGGCATAATGGGTGGCATCGAATGAAATCGAAAGGATCATTATGCCCGCGCTTATCACCCATCATCTGTTTGGCGAGGAAAGCATCGACCGTCTTCCGCAGGGCGTCATCACGTCCGATGAAGAGCGCATTGCCTTTATCTTGGGCAACCAAGGCCCCGACCCGTTTTTCTTTCACATTCTGACACCGCGCGTTTCCGACTGCACGCTGCTGGCGCAGGTCATGCATCGCTCGCGCATGTCTCGCCAGTTCGCGTGCCTGCGCGACGGCGTGTCGCATCTGCTGCCGCGCGACGCCAACTTGGGCCGTGCCTTTGCGTTGGGCCTGCTGTCTCATTACGTGCTCGACCGCAACGCCCATCCCTTTGTCTATGAGCAACAGTTTGGCATCGTGGAGTCCGATCCCGAGCTTGAGGCTTCGGGCGGTCAAGTTCATGCCGTGCTCGAAAGCGACTTGGACGTGCTGATGCTGCAGCTCAAGCGCGATGGGGCAACGGTCGAGGATTATCCGCCGGCGGGCGAGATCGTCACCACCGACCGTATCAATCGCGTTGCCGGCGTGCTGATGGGCTATGTTGCCGGACGCGTGTACGGTATTGACATTCCGGCGGGGGAGTACGGTGCCGCCGTTGCCAATATGCAGCGACTTTACCGTGCGATTGAGCCGGCCGGCTCCGCAAAGACGCGCGCGATCTCGTTGGTTGAGGGCTTGGTGCACGATTATTCGCTGCTCGACGGCCTTGCGCACCGCGTGACGACCGAGCTGCCCGAGCGTACCGGCAACCTGGGCCACTTGGCATGGAAGAACCCCTTTACCGACGAGGTCTCGAACGAGAGTTTCCCCGAGGTCTTTGACCGCGCGCTGGTCGATTACGAGTGCACGGTCGCCCGCTTTATCGAGACCGGCGATATGGAAGCCGTGACCAACCACGTCAATTACAGCGGTCGCGTGCTCGGCGCCGACGAAGAGTTCGACCGCGAGGAGTAGGGCTCGTGCGTGCCCCTTTGCCGAATCCTTACCGGCGCTTCTGGACAATTGGGGTACGATGAACTAACTGCATATCGGGCGAATACGAAGGGTCCCTGTCCATGAAATACACCAAGCTCGAGCGTAACTGGGTCATGTACGATGTGGGAAACTCGGCCTCGTGCTGCTCAATACCTCGGTGGTGCCCATCTACTTTAACGCCATCAATACCGGTGCTTCCTCGGCAGACCTGGTGGTCGCTTGGGGCAACGCTCAGACGATTGCCTCGCTGGTCATTGCCATGCTCATGCCCATTCTGGCGCGCTTGCCGATTACGCCGGCAACAAGATCAAGTTCTTCTTGGGCTTCTTCCTCACGGGCCTGGTTCTTTGCCTGGCGCAGGCTATCCCAATGTCCGCCATGGCATTTTTGACCGTGTACGTGCTGTGCACCATCGGCCTTAACTCTTCTATGACGTTCTACGACGCCATGCTGCCCGACATTACCACCGACGAGCGCATGGACGCCGTGTCCAGCTCGGGCTATGCCTGGGGTTACATCGGCTCCACCGTGCCGTTCATCATCTGCTTGGCGCTTATCATGGGTGGCCCCGCTCTTGGCGTCCCCACCATGCTGGCAACGCGTCTGTCGTTTGTCATCACCGGTGTCTGGTGGCTCATCTTTACCCTGCCGCTCATTCGCACCTATAAGCAAAAGTACGGTCGCGAGCGCGGTCCCCAGGACACCATCGGTCACATCGTGGGCGGCGTGTTCTCCGAGGTCGGACACACCATGCGCGAGATCGCCCACAACAAGACCGTGCTGGTCTACATGATCGCGTTCTTCTTCTACATCGACGGTGTGCACACGGTTATTTCCATGGCAACCAGCTACGGATCGGCTCTGGGCATCGACTCGACTCAACTGGTGCTGGCTCTGCTCGTTACGCAGTTTGTGGCCTTCCCGTCCGCCATCATCTACGGTAAGCTCGCCGGCCGCGTGGGCACACTCAATATGATCATGGTGGCCGTCGCCGCTATATGGGCATCGTGCTCTTTGCCGCGTTCTTCCTCAAGACTGCCTTTGAGTTTTGGGTGCTCGCTATTTTGGTCGGCCTGTTCCAGGGCGGCGTGCAGGCGCTCAGCCGTAGCTACTTTGGCCGCATTATCCCCAAGGAAAAGTCCAACGAGTACTACGGCTTCTTTGACATCTTTGGTCGTTATGCAAGCGTTATGGGCACCTTCCTGGTGTCGGTCGTCACCTCGCTGACCGGCAACCCGTCGCTGGGCGTCCTTTCCATTGGCGTGCTGCTGATCGTTGGCTTTATGCTGCTGGTCCGCCTGTCCCGCATGACTCGGGCGGCAGAGCATGCCGCATAGGAGCGAGCGGATATTGTGCCTGTCCACGGTACTCTTTTGGGGTTATCCGCAATAAACATTGCGACTTGCGAGCAATGATTTGCCCAAGTGGGTATGATGGAATCAGCTAGGTCGCGGGGGCGTCGCCTGTGTTTGGCGGCGTCCCGTTTTTGTGTTGCAGGGAGGGTAAGGCATGAACGCCACAGTCGTGATTCCAACGTATTGGGCGGGCGATGACGCTTGCGCAAACGCCCTGGCACCTATGATCATTCGACGCGACTCAACGCCGACAATCCCGAACTCGACCGCTGTCTGGCCTCGCTTGAGCAGGTACGTGACATCCCGCGCATCATCCTTTTGGTGGTCTGTCCCGTTTCTGCCACAGCCGATGTGTCGCTGCGCGTGCACGAGATTGTCGACGCGCATCCCACGCTCAAGGTCACCGTTGTCACCAACACCCAGCCTCGCGCATCGCAGACCGGGTTGTTCAGATCGCACCCAAGGGTTCGGGCGAGTGCGTGAGTCTGCGAGGCTACGGCGCCATCCGCAACATGGGGCTAGCCTGTGTCGCTGTGCTGGGGCATGACGCGGTTATCTTTTTGGATGACGATGAGACTGTCATCGACGCCGACTTTATGAAGCGCGCGACCTATGCGCTGGGCCAGCAGACGCGTCAGGGCCTGCCGATTTTGGTCAAGAGCGGTTACTTTTACGATCGCGACGGATCCCCGCTGGCGCCCACGGACAAGGTGGGCATCTGCCATCGTTGGTGGACCAAGCGCATCGAGTTCAACCGTTGGATGAAAAAGGCGCTCTCGGGCACCCGCATCTCGCGCTCCAACTACGTGTGCGGCGGCCTTATGGCGCTTCATGCCCGCGCCTTTACCCGTGTGGCATTTGACCCGTTTATCACCCGAGGTGAGGACCTGGATTACCTCTTTAACATGCGCATGTTTGGCTACGATGTGTGGTTTGACAACGAGTGGACCGTTCGTCACCTGCCGCCCGAGTCCGAGAAGCGCTCGCCGCGTTTTATGCAGGATGTGTATCGTTGGTACTACGAGCGGGCCAAGCTGACATTTGCCGCGCACCAGCAGGAGCTCGTTCCCGTCACGGCCGCGTCGCTCATGCCCTATCCGGGCCCGTGGATTTCGCGCGAGCTCGACGACCGCGTGCGCAAGACCGCCATGGTCCGCAGCATGTTTACCCGCGAGCACGAGGGGTACCTGCGCATTTGGCGGCACGGCATTGACGAGGCCAAGACCTACGCGCGCCAAAACGCCGCAAGCTACCTGCGTTTCCAGAGCTTTTGGCCCAAGATTATGGACGGGCTCTGGCGCGACGCACAACTGACCAGCATCCTGGAGGGGACTGAATGATCGACCGCCGCGCCCAGCGCGATAATTCAATATCAATCTTTCGCGTGATCGCCGTTGTCTGCGCCATTTGCGTGCTGGTGTACTTTATTTTTGCCCTGGCGACTGGGATTGAACCGATCGCGACCGTGGTCGCCTGCGCACTGCTGTGCATCTTTCTGTGCATTTTTATCTTTTTGACGCTCAATCCCGATTCGGTGCGTTCGCAGTACACCGAAGAGACGCTCTCGGTGGCCTCTGCCATGCTCGAAGACATCAAAGGCGGCCTGACGCAGGAGTCGGCGCGTCTGGTGTGCCAGCGCATTTTGCCCGAGACGCGTGCCATGACGGTTGCCATCACCGACGAGAGCAACGTGCTGGCCTGCGCGGGTGAGCTTGAGGAAAAGCTGCTGCCCGATTCGCCCATCCACACGCTTGCCACGCGCTACGTCATTGAACACGGCATCGTGCAGTCGTTCAACCGCGTGGTGGACGTGGTGGGTTCGGATGGCTCGCACAACCATGTTCCTGCCGGTATCATCGCTCCTATTAAGGTGGGCGACCGCACCGTCGGCACGCTCAAGTTCTACTATAAGACCCCACGTGCCGTTGACCGCACCCAGTACGCGCTTGCCTCGGGTTTTGCCGAGATCCTGTCCACACAGCTCGCCATTCACGAGCTCGAGGTGCAAAAGGAGCTCACGGCCCGTGCCGAGGTGCGTGCCCTGCAGGCGCAGATCAACCCGCACTTCCTGTTCAACACGCTCAACACCATCGCGTCGTTTACGCGTACCGACCGCTGCGCGCCCGCGAGTTGCTGCGCGAGTTCTCCTCGTTCTATCGCGCCACGCTCGACAATTCGGGCTCGCTCATTCCCGTGTCGCGCGAGTCGCACAGACCAAGCGCTACCTGACGTTTGAGAAGGCGCGCTTTGGCGATGATCGCGTGCTGGCGACCTTCGATGTGTCCGAGGACGTCGAGGACACGCTGGTGCCGGCATTTGTGATTCAGCCGATCGTCGAGAATGCCGTGCGCCACGGTATGGGTGATGACGATGCACTGAGGATCGACGTGTCGGTCCACACGGATGGCGACGATGCGATTTTGATTGCGGTCGCCGATAACGGCGTGGGCATGGATGAAGGCACCGCTGCCAGACTGTTTGACGAGCGCTCTGCCCGTCCCGACGCCAACTCCCCACAGGGCGGCGGCGCCGGTGTGGCCATGCACAATATTTCGGAGCGCATCCATCGCTTTTATGGACCGCATTCCTATACGCGCGTCGAATCGGCGCCGGGCAAGGGCACTAAAGTGCTCCTGCATCTCGATTTGTCGGAGAGCATCTTCGACATTCAAGAGTAGAATGAGTGGTTACGGGTTTAACGCTAGTTGGCGGATGCCCGACGTAGTTAGTTGACGAAAGGTTTTATCCCTATGCTGCGTGCGATGATTGTGGATGATGAGGCCCCGGCCCGTTCGGAACTTCGCTTCTTGCTCGAGCAGACGGGCAAGATCGGCACGACCACAGAAGCGTCGAGCGTTCGCTCCGCCATCGAGATGCTCATGGAGAGTCGCGTCGATGTCGTGTTCCTCGACATTTCGATGCCTGGTGCCTCGGGTCTGCAACTTGCCGAGGCGCTGCATAAGCTCAAGAATCCGCCGGCGATTGTGTTTGTAACCGCATACAGCGATCATGCGGTCGAGGCGTTTGACGTGGATGCCGTCGACTATCTGATGAAGCCGGTCGAGGAGGCTCGCCTGGATCGAGCGATCGATAAGGTTATGCAACGCGCTAAGCCTGTCACGGACAGCAAGGTGACCATCGAGCGCATCCCGGTGGAAAAGGGCGGCCGCAAGGTCCTCATTCCCGTGGACGACATTCGCTTTATTATGGCCAAGGACGATTACTCCTGCATCTATACGGTCGACGATCGCTTTTTGTCGACGACCTCGCTGGCGCAGTTCGAGGCCAAGCTCTGTGACTTTGGCTTCTTCCGCGTTCACCGCCGCTATATCGTCAACTTGGCGTGTGTCACCGACGTCGAGACGGTTCCCTCGGGCGCTATCCAGCTGGGCATTACGGGCGTCGACGAACGCGTACCGGTTTCGCGTCGTCGCGTCGTACCGCTCAAAAAGGCCCTGAGCCTCTAGCACACCGGCCCCGCAGCCTGTAGACCAAAATCGTCTGCGGAGCGTGGGGCTTTTTGTATGAATGCACCAAATCGTTTTACGGAAGGGATCCCATGAACAGTGCAAGCGCCAAGCGTATCGACATTATCTCGGACACCCACGGCTATCTTTCGCCTGCGCTCCTGGACGAGCTTGAGGGTGCGGATCTGATTATCCATGCCGGCGACCTTACGTCGGAGATGGACTACGAACACCTGCGCACCATCGCCCCCGTGCGAGCGGTGCTGGGCAATAACGACTACTACTGCGACTATGGCCCGACGTGGATCGCTTGGCGCTCTTTACCTACGAAGGCCTCAAGTTTGCCGTGGCCCACTACCGCGAAGACCTTCCGGTGGGATCCGTGGACGTAGCCATCAACGGTCACACCCACGTAACCAAAGAAGCCCAAGTGGGTCGCTGCCTGGTCCTCAACCCAGGCAGCGCCAGCTATCCAAGAGGCACCCGAGGCCCCACCATGCCAGAATGCTCGTAAAAGACGGCCATGTTATAAGCACCAAGTTTATTGACTTAGACTAACCGCAACAAAAACGGGGGATGCAAGCCGCATCCCCCGTTTTTGTTTCAGCAAAAGGCAGAGCTTCAGCGACAACCTTAGACAACCCCGCCGAGGAGAACGGGGACCTCGAGCCGCGGAAGCGGCGAGAACAACAACGACTCGAACAAA
>ENA-OQBT01000801-OQBT01000801.1-human-gut-metagenome-genome-assembly--contig:-NODE-801-length-16428-cov-1.650574_pt1 | contig 16428 bp, 22 predicted proteins | sample MGYA00242749_ERZ504557 | MGnify/ENA primary metagenome ERZ504557 (study PRJEB26092, sample SAMD00036243) | human gut metagenome | host: Homo sapiens | study: EMG produced TPA metagenomics assembly of... | reverse complement strand
TTCAGTTCCAGACAACCCATCATCCGGCACCATAGTCTCCGGCAATACCTCCATGGCTGATTCCCGGCTTTTTTTCTCCCCCTCACTCGGATATACACCGCCTCTTGCTTCCCGGATCACTGCCCCCAGGTCTGCTGATGCCACTACCTCTTCCATTTCATGAAGCTTTTTATAATTATTGAACATGGCAACACCTCCGGCCAGTACCATGACTGCCAGTACGCTGCAAAGGCCGGAAAGGACATTTACCGTACTTTTCTGCTGTACAGCCGCCGTTCTGTGCTCGTCCATTTTTTTGCGGAAATCACGGATCGCCCGGTCATCTGTCCTGCTTTCCTCCCGAAGGATATCCTTTCTGGCAATCATATAATCCTGCATCAGCTGGTTACGCTCATAATAAATGCTGTAGCCGCGCAGCTGATAAAAGCCATCTGTGGATGTGATGTAAACCGCTTCTTCCCCAATCCAGACCGCTGTTTTAAATACATCAGCTGGTTTTTTTCCTGTAAAATACTGGCTGTGCTGCCGCCAGTAATTCAGCGGATTTAAGGTAATGCCTTCTCCTGCGCATAAAAACCAGCCCTGGACCGTTCTTCTTGGGAACATGGTCTCTACCTGTTGATATGCCCTTTTCCAGGCTTCCTCTGTAAATACCACCTTTTCACCGTCCTGAGGCAGCAGTTCCATCTCCATGGCACCATCCACAAATACATACGGCATGTTCCTCATGGATCTCCCGGTTTCCAAGAAGCAGCCCCACACGGAGATTCTGCCCATTTCCTGGTTTCAGCCGCTTTAAATATGTATTCACATAATCTTCCACATAAAGCCGCAATACTGTATCACGTTCCCCGATCTGCCGGATATTTTTCGGCAGTTTGGGATAAAGCTCATATAATTCGCCCATATTTAACACCCCTTTTGCTGTTCCTATATGTTCTCACATAAGAATAGCAAAAGAGGTGCTAAATTTTTGTCATATTATGGCTGTATTTTCCCAAAATCGTTCGACAAGGGCAATGCTTTCACATATACAGTCTGCCATTTTCATCACCATAGAAAGCCTCACACTCTGGAGCATCACAGGATCATGATTGCCTGCACCGCCCACGATCCCGGTAATGGAAATATCCCCTACTTCTCCCAGTTCCTTGGAAACTCCCAGTCCCGGCTGCAGTGCCCCTTTTCCCAATGTTGCAAATCCAACGTGATCCGGACTTCCTACGGATGCATCGATGGCCACTACCACATGATTTGGGAAATGGTTGTGTATATAGGCTGCATAAAGCTCTAAGTTCATGGCATGGACCGGCTTATCCAGAGTTCCGATCACAGCCGCCTTTTTCAATCTGTATTTTCGAAGCTTATGCCCCACCAGCGGCCCCAGACTGTCCCCTGTAGAACGATCTGTACCGATACACAGAAATATTACCCCTGCTTTCTGTTTTTCTACCATTTCCTCGGCGATCAGCTGGTTCAAATTCACCGCAAACCGCTCCGCCTCAAACTCCCCCATTGTATCATAATAAGAAATATCGCCTCTTCGCTGCATACGAAAAGACTTCCACAATCTCATCGCCAAGTTCTCCACCCCGGTATCCGTTTCATGTTTGCCTGTTTTCTTATAACCTAACCAGTACATCGTTTCGTAAATAACTGTACTGATTCCGTTTTTATAGTATAGGCGACAGTGATGAGTTTTATTCAATATTCTCTCGTATTGATAAGATTTTCTCTTGGCAGATGTTTTCACCTGTGATAAATTCCGCTTTCTATTTCTGCTGCCACAACATTGTGTATTCCTTTTCACCAGTAGCTGCATCTGATCCTTCACATTGAATATCGAACCCTTCTCTTTGGTAAAAAGAAAGGGCTCTGATATTCTTCTGATATACATTTAACCGTAATCTAAGTTTTTTATTCTTGATATAATCTAATAAAAGTTTACCTATACCACATGACTGCATTTCATCAGGAACAAAAATACCTTCAATGTATTCGTTACTTATTCCTACAAATCCTTGAATCATTTTATCATCTTCATACACATAGACTTCCGCTTGTGACATCATTCTTTCACTAATTCATAATTACTTTTCCAATATTGCTCAGAAATAAAATAATGTGCTTTTAGATTGGTCTTTAACCATATGTCAGCAACTCTATTAATATCTATGTTCTGCATCTTTCTGATCATAACAAATATTCTCCATCAACTCCTGATTTCAGGGTATCATTCTAATACTGATTTTATCGTACTTTTTAGTCTCAGTCCATCCTTTATACCCGAGCAATATCGCTTTCGTTTCCTTTTTGCCTGACTGTTAGGCTGTTTTCTTGAAATAAGCGTAAAAAATAGAGCATATAGATCAAATAGAATCAACGCCTTTTTGAAGTTCTGCATTCAGCTGCACTTTTGTCATTGCGCCAACTGCTAAAGGTTTTGAACCACAAAAAAGACACAGCAGAAAGCGTAAATTGCATTTCTGCTGTGTCTTCTATATTACATAGTATATTTCTACATTACCTGTTAATTAATCAAACAGCTTCTCTTTATAAACTCCGGCGCTGATCAGACCTCTGATGCATCTACAACTGCCTGCTTGTCTTCTTTATAGGTAACACCGAACCACTTATCCGGTGTATCCAGAACACGGACCTTTGCTTTGCCTTCGTGTACTAACTGATCAATGATCTTTGGAAGGAGGTATTCTGCTTTGATATCACCTGGCTTTAAGTTATCTAAGAATTCAGGGAAGCCTTTTTCCAGTTCGTTTAAGAAGCTGACCGGAAGTCCCCACATATTCATGGAAACCAGCTGCTCAGGAAGCACCTTTACAGGATTTCCTGCATCATCTGATGCGTGAAGCCCATCTTCCATCATGCGGATATTATAAGTCTCTGTTACTTTTTTCAGAATGCCATTTTCCTCTTCGCAGACACCTCTGGTAACAGCGCCGTTGTCGCTTAAGGTATTCTTTAAGATAAAACCGCCCATGCAGATGTCATAAACATCTTCGTCCTCTTTCATCTCATTTACCATATATTCATGGATCTTGCAGAAGCCTTTTTTTCCGTAATAGTCATCTGCATTGATAACGAGGAATGGGCAGTCGATCAGGCCCTTTACAGTAAGAACTGCCTGACCGGTTCCCCACGGCTTGGTACGTCCTTCTGTCACTTCATATCCTTCTGGAAGAGCATCCAGCTCCTGGTATGCGTAGATGACCGGGATCTGTTTTTCGATCCTGTTTCCGATGATCTCCTTAAAATCCTTTTCCAGATCTTTACGGATAATAAATACTACTTTATTAAATCCTGCTTCAATAGCATCATGAATGGAATAATCCATGATGATCTCACCATTTGGGCCAACCGGTGCTAACTGCTTAATTCCGCCGCCAAAACGGCTGCCAATACCAGCTGCCATGATCACCAATGCAGTTTCTTTCATACTTTTTCTCCTTAAACCACGTATTTAATAAGACTTTTATAAAACCACAGAAATCCATGTTCTGCGCATTGGTTACACTATAGCACACTTTCTTTTAAAAGGCAAAACCAATACCCCATGAAAATCATTAAATAAGCCTTAAAAATATGGAAATCCTCAGCTAAACAGCACATTTTCAGCCAGAACAGACAACACCTTCTCCACTCTGCACACATCTTCATACGGAACATACTCATTTGGCTTGTGAGCCAGCTCCAGACTTCCCGGTCCATAAGACATGCAGTTGTGGTTCATCAAAGTCCCTGCGATCACTGCTGTATCTGTGTAACCGTTAAAGGAACCTACTACAGCTTCTTCTCCCGTTGTTTCCTTTACAGCTGCCTTTAAATTTGCCAAAAGCTCTGAATCATCATCTTTTTCTACATATGGTCTGTCTCCGGTAATAATATAACTTCCTTTAACTCCCGGTATCTCTTCCTCTGCTTTCCTGATAGCCCGGTCTACGATGGCTTTGGCTGCCGCTGTATCTGTAGGCGGGACCAGACGCATATCGATCCAGACTTTCGCACTGTCCGGAACTACATATGGACGGTATCCGCCAGTGATCTGTCCAAAAGTGACTGTAGAAATTCCCAGATCATGATGAGACGGGCATGCCTTGATCTCTTTTCTTATGCTGCTGATGCTTCTGCCATAGCTGCGATAGCATCGGCGCCCTTCCATGGATTGCTGGCATGGGCAGTAATTCCTGTCATGGTCAGTTCAAACCAGGTCCTTCCCTTGTGGGCTACCTGGATCTGGCCGTCAGTTGGCTCTGTATCTAGGATCCAGTCATTTTTTGTGACCCATCCGCCTTAATAGCAGCTTCTACACCACGCATAAAGTCCTCTTCATCTACGGAACAGATCATGGAAAATGGCTTTTCTGGCAGTTCGCCTCTTTCTCCCACCTTCTTTACCATATTTTTAAAGGCAGTTAAAGCACAGGCAAGACCGGATTCATATCACAGGCACCACGACCATACATTTTCCGTCACGGATCATAGCACCCAGCGGGGAAATATCCTCATCCCAGCCATCCCCAGCATGACCGTATCCATATGGCAGATATAAATAAGTCCCGGTCCTTCTGTTTTTCCAGGTATCTTTGCCATTACATTATAACGTCCGGGCAGAACTTCCAGACGGCTTACTTGGATCTGGTCTGCCAGCTGGCCCCCAAAGTCTGCGATCTGTTTCTTGAACCAGTCTGTGATCCACAGACCGATCTCTTCTTCATAGGCTCCGGGATCTGAGCTGTCGATCTGCACCAGCTGTTTTGCCAGTTCCCAGGCTTCCTGTTTTTCTCTTTCCATAGTAATTATCTTCTCCTTTCTAAGCAACTCACACTCCAGCGCTTACCACAATCATTTTATTGTGGTTATATTAGCAAAAAAGGTGATTGCACTTGTAACCTTACCCTACTATTATAAGAGAGGGTTAAGGATATGAAAAGCCCACTTAATAAAATTAAGAAATATGATCAAGGAGCATTTAAGTCATTATGATGATGAAAGAAATAAAAAGTCCATTTTTGCGTACCATTTATGAATATGGATTAATTACCGTCAGTATCTGGATCATGGTAGTAGGAATCTACTTTTTCAAATTCCCGAACCACTTCGCCTTTGGTGGCATCACCGGTTTTTCCACTGTTGTCAGCCAGCTGACCCACTGGTCTGCCAGTGATTTTACATCTGTTACCAATACAGCCCTTCTGCTGTTCGGATTCTTATTCCTGGGCAAAGGCTTTGGACTGAAACTGTATACGCAACCATGGTCATGTCCGTCAGCTTATCCCTTCTTAGCGTTTCTGCCCATTAGCGCACCGCTTACCAGCCAGCCGCTTCTTGAGCTGATGTTTGCCATCTTCCTTCCGGCTGTGGGAACTGCGATCCTCTTTAATATCGGGGCATCCAGCGGCGGCACCGACATCATTGCCATGATCTTAAAGAAATATTCCAGCATGAATATCGGTACTGTACTGATGTTAGTAGATATCGCCTCTGTTATCGCTTCCTACTTTATTTTCGGCGTGGAGACCGGTCTGTTCTCTACTATCGGTCTTGCCGCAAAATCACTGGTGATCGATGATGTGATTGAGAATATCAACCTTTGCAAATGTTTCAATATCATCTGCGATGATCCGAAACCTATCTGTGATTTCATTATCAATGATTTAAACCGCCAGTGCTAACTGTATACCACGCAGAAGGTGCTTTCACTCACCATGATAAAACCGTTATCATGACTACCATGAAACGCAGTCAGGCATTAAAGCTCCGCAACTATATTAAACGTGTAGAGCCTACTGCATTTATGCTGATCTCCAATTCCAGCGAGATCATCGGAAAAGGCTTTCTTGCAAATTAAACCTCTTCTGTATTCAGTTCCTTTGCTACTTTTTCAAGGTCTGCCCTTATGGATAATCCCTGAGGACAGACCTTTTCGCATGCCCCACACTTTTTACACAGGTCAGCAGATGCATTCTGCTTCTTCTGCTCACCATAGGCTTTCTTTGCTTTTTCTGCTTCATCAAACATAGCGCAGTTATTCCAGATGGAGAACATTTCCGGAATATTTACTCCAAATGGACATGGCATACAGTAACGGCAGGAGGTACATCCATTTTTCATCCGGCTGCGGATCAGGTCAGCAGCTTTTTCAACTGCTTCCTCTTCCAACTCTGTCAGCGGCTGGAATTTTCCAAATGTTTCCAGATTATCCTCTAACTGTTCCATAGAGGACATTCCGCTTAAGATCACTTTTACATTCTCATGACTTCCTACCCAACGCAGTGCGTAAGAAGCAACAGACCGGTCAGGATCTGCTTCTTTTAAAACTTCCTCTACTTCTTCCGGCAGTTCTGCCAGACGGCCGCCCTTTACAGGTTCCATGATCACCATAGGAACACCCATTTTAGCTGCAAGCTCATAGCCTTTATCTCCCGCCTGGATCTGGGTATCAATATAATTGTACTGGATCTGGCAGAAATCCCACTGGCGATAAGTAAGGATCTTTCTGAATACCAAATATGTATCATGGAAAGAAAATCCCAGATGACGGATCTGTCCGCTTGCCTTTTTCTCTTCTGCCCACTGGATGATCCTTCTTTTACCAGTTTTTCCCATCTGCCTGCATCTAAAGCATGGAGCAGATAATAATCAATATATTTGGTCTGAAGCCTGGATAACTGCTCTTTAAACAGTCTCTCCGCATCTTCTACAGAGTTTACCAGCCATACCGGCAGCTTGGTTGCCAGATAGAAGCTGTTTCTGGGATATTTCTTCAGGCTCTGCCTAAAAACGGCTCACTTTCTCCCTTATGATATGGATAAGCTGTATCAATGTAATTGATACCTGCATTTATTGCTCTTTCGATCATTTCCTCTGCCTGGAATTCGTCAATGGTCCCGTCCTCTTTTAATGGAAAACGCATGCATCCTAAACCCAAAAGGGACACATTTTCCTCTCCGCCGATAAAACGCATGGTTCTGTACTTCATTCTCTTCCTCCTGTTTTTATATAATGTCCTCTCAGAGTCTTTCCTGCACTTGCTTTTGTGGCTGATTTTCCGCCAGTCGCACTCAAATTTCTGAGGCATACGCCTCAGAATTTGGGCACAACTGACAAAAAATCTTCTCACAAAATCAAACACAGAAAGATTCCGATAGAACATAATGTTCTCTTTCCTTTTCCAATCCACTTCCTTTATTATAGCAAATTATCTGGCATATTTCTATTAAAGTGTTGCCCTGCGGCATGATACTATCTCATAAAAAACATGGCACAAAAAACCATTCGCATAAAACCCCCGTCATTGTAGCAATTCTGGATTTATGTTATACTGTAATGAATGCGTCAGCACAAGTTTACGAGTCTGTTTATATACTAATGCACTCAAAAAGATTCGGAGATACATGACTACAGAAAAAGAGGGGGAACTACTATGATCTGAAACTACAGGTCAAGCAGTCACAGATATTATCACAACGCATGATACAGTCTGCAGAGATCCTTCAGATGACATCTCAGGAATTAAATACATATGTAAATGACCTTGCACTGGAAAATCCGGTTATCGACATTGTAGAACCTGCTGCCGGGGACGATCAGAAAGAATCTATCGAACAGCAGCAGTGGCTTAATTCCTTTAACGAAGAAAACTATTATCTGTACCAGCGCCAGAATAATGATGATGACTATGATTTTAAAGACACCTGGAACATTAATACAGACGAAGGGGAAACATTAGCAGACTATCTTTGGTCACAGCTGGTCACAGAAAACTTTTCTGAGCTAGAGACTGAGATCATCCATTTCTGTCTGGACAGCCTGGACAACCGGGGATATCTCACTGAAATGCCTGAGGATATTGCCGCATATTTTAAAACAGATATTGCCACTATTGACCATATCTTAGATGAGTTAAAATCTTTAGACCCGTCCGGTGTCTGTGCTTTTAACCTGGAAGAATGTTTAAAGATACAATTAAAACGTAAAAAAATGCTCACACCTGTTATGGAATCACTGATCGATGACCACCTGGATATGGTGGCAAAGAACCAGATCCCGGCTATTGCCAGAACACTCCACCTTTCTTCTGGTGAAGCAGCCGGCTACTGCCAGATCATTAAATCCTTGAATCCAAAGCCTGGCGTATCCTTCAGCAGCCGTGACCAGCTGCGCTATATTATCCCAGATGTTACCATCGTAAAATTCAAAGATCATTTTGATATTTTGTTAAACGAGTCCATGTATCCGGGCATTGAGGTCAACAGCTACTACCGCCAGATGAACCAGGCACCTGACTCACAGGAATTAAAGGAATATCTTGGAAATAAGATCCGGCAGGCAGAATGGATAAAGCAGTGTATCACACAGCGCAGCAAGACCCTGATGGATGTATCAAGGGTGATCTTACAACGTCAGGAAGCTTTTTTCTCACACGGCCCTAATTATTTAAAACCTCTGCGTATGGCAGATATTGCAGAAACACTGGGAATCCATGAATCCACAGTCAGCCGTGCTGTGAGCAAGAAATATCTTCAGTGCTCCTGGGGTGTATATCCTATGAATTTCTTCTTCTCCAGAAACGTAGGAGCTTCTGCTTCTGAAAGATCAAACAATCCGGCAAAAGAAATAACTGCCCACAAAATAAAACAGTTCCTCCATGAGATCATTGAAGAGGAAAACAAGAAAAAGCGAAAGAAAGTGGACAGGAAGCAGGAAACCGGGCAGTACAGACAAAAATCTGTTTCGGACAATTGATTTGCATGGACTTCGATCAAAAATAGAGAAATCTGCACGGTGGCATCTGGATTCCGGGCTGCGCCTTAGATGTTCCGGTTGCGCACGGGCAGGATAACGCATATTATCTGACACACGATGCGTTTTGCAGGGAGCGGATTTACGGCAGTATTTTTGCACCGTGTGATACACCGGAGGATTTTTCTGAACGTCACACGATTTTATATGGGCATAATATGCGGGATGGAACGATGTTCGGAGGATTGAAAAAGTATCGTGAAGCGTCGTGGAAACAGGAATTTCCGTATCTGTACCTGTATTTGCCGGGTGAAGCATGGCAGTGCCGTATTTGGAGTGTGGAGGAGACGGATGCCAAAAGTGATGTTTACCGGCTGGGAGCATGGAGCGATGCGGACTGGAATGCATGGTACAGGAAAGAAAAGAAAACAGCATTATCTTTGGCAGCGGTGAGGAAAAGGAAGTTCAAAAGATACTTACCCTTTCCACCTGCATTGGTGACGGCAGCAGTTCACAGAGACTGGCTGTACATGCGGCGGTGGAGATGATTTTTGCAACAAAATCTGGAAGGGAAGAGGGTTCTGTGCTAGAATAAGACAGAATCAAAAGACTTATGATACAGAGCAGGAAAAAGGATGGCGAAGTAAGACATGAAAAGAACTGTAACACGGCAGCAGGAATTTTTGTGGTTCTGATACTGCTGGGAGTTGGATGGTACAGAATAACAGAAATGAACAGGAAAAGAAGCTGGTACAACTGCGGAAGAAATGGGGAAAAAAGCAGGAGAAACGGACGGCACGGGAAAAGAAAGAAAAACTGGAAGCGTGTCTGAGACGAAAAGCAGGGGAAAACTTCTGCGTGGACGCGATTACCTGGAATGACCTGGATCTCGATGTCGGTTTTTGACACAGTCGACCACACAGTGTCGGTGTGCGGGGAAGAATATCTGTACACGGCGCTTCGGATGCCGGTCACAACAACAGAAATCAGGGAAGAGCGGGAACGGCTGATGAAGCTTTTTGCAGAGAACCAAAAAGCCAGAGAAGCAGTGCAGAAAGCACTTCTTTTGATGGGAAAAGAAAAGATGAATCCGCCGACAGAAGAAATAGCCGTACTGATGGAGGCGGAGCCGGGAGAGAAGGGGAAATATCTTCTGATGGCCGGTATTGCTGTGCTTGGAATTGGACTGCTGTTTGTACTGCCTCCGCTGGGTGTGGCTGTTCTGTTTGCTTCTATGGTCGGCAACGGACTGATGCATGGAAGGGAGAGCAAAAAGCTGGAGAGTGCATTAAAAGCGTTTGGCTGTATCCTGCGGCTGCAGCGGACAGCCAGGGAACTTGGAAAAGAAAAAATTTCCGGACTGGAAATGTATCAGAAGCGTCTGGAAGAACAGGAAAAACAACTCCGTCCGATTACAAGAAAATGCAGAACACTTGTGAATACGAAAGAATCGCAGGGCGGTGCAGCAAACATGATTTTTGCATACTTTCATACGTTCTTTCTGCTGGATCTGATCGAGTATTCTTCGGTTGTTTCCGGAGTGAAATCGTATGAAAAAGCGATTCTGCAGATGGCAGAGGATCTTGGACTCCTGGACTTTGCACTGTCTGCAGCATCGTACCGGGAGAGCCTTTCGTATTACTGCCGGCCGGAATTCCTGGATGAGAAAAAGGCGGGCTGTCGGATCAATGTGGAGGAGCTTTATCATCCGCTTCTGACACATCCGGTGGCAAACAGTCTGTATGCGGAGGGCGGAATTCTGCTGACCGGCTCGAATGCGTCGGGAAAATCCACATTTATGAAAAACATGGCAGTGAATGCGATTCTGGCACAGGCACTGAACACGAGTCTTTCGAAGCGGTACCGCGGTGTTGTGTGCCGGATCATGACATCCATGGCACTCCGCGATAATCTGGCACAGGGAGAGAGTTACTTTGTTGTGGAAGTAAAATCTTTAAAACGGATTCTGGAGGCAAGCCGTGAAAAAACACCGCTTCTGTGCGTCATTGATGAGGTGCTGCGGGGAACAAACACGACGGAGCGGATTGCAGCGTCAGAGAGTGTGCTTGCTGCCCTGCGCCGTGCAAATGTGCTCTGTCTTGCAGCAACACATGATACTGAACTGACGTATCTGCTGGAAGATCTCTACACTAATTATCATTTTGAAGAGCAGATTACCGCGCAGAGTATTTCCTTCCCGTATCGCCTGGAACAGGGGCCGGCAAGAGGAAAGAATGCGATTGTGCTGCTTGAAAATATGGGAATTGATGAAAAATTGTAAAACAGGCAGAAAGAAGAGCTGCGGAGTTTGAAACAACAGGAAGCTGGGAAAAGAATAAGTTTCTGAGATAGAAAAACAGCCGGGAAAAATTGATCTTTTTTGAAAAAATATGCGAAAATGGTTCAGCATTTTTTCATTGTGTGTTATGATAAAATAGATCGCGTGATCCGGCAGAAAAAACCGCCGGATCTGTTAAGGAGAAAAACATGAGCAGAACAGGCTTGGAAGATGCATATATTATGCGCGGCAGCAAGAAACTCCGCATGGGATATACGACGGGTTCCTGCGCTGCAGCGGCAGCGCGGGGAGCGGCGTTTATGCTGCTTTCCGGGAAAGAAATACAGGAAGTGAAAATCCATACGCCAAAGGGCATTGTTCTGAATCTGGAATTGCTGGATATCCGGAGAAGTGCCGAAAAAAGTAAGCTGTGCCGTCCGAAAAAGACGGCGGGGGATGATCCGGATGTGACAGATAAAAGCATTGATTTACGCGGAAGTGACGTTTTGGAACAGAAGAGGGGAAATTGTAATCGATGGAGGATTCGGCGTCGGGCGTGGTGACAAAGCCGGGGCTGGATCAGCCGGTCGGAAACGCGGCGATCAACCATGTACCGCGCCAGATGATCCGCGAGAATGTGGAGGAGATTCAGAAAAAACTCGATGATTTCCGCGCACTGCAGGTTATCATCTCCGTACCGGAAGGGGAAGAACTGGCAAAGCATACATTCAATCCGAGACTTGGCATCACCGGCGGCATTTCAATCCTTGGAACGAGCGGGATTGTAGTGCCGATGAGCGAGGAGGCGCTGATTTCCACGATCCGCGTCGAGATGGAAATGCGGAAAGCACAGGGTGACCGCGTCCTTCTGGTGACACCGGGAAATTACGGACAGGACTTCTTAAAAACGTATCCGTGGGTCCGTGCAGACCATTCCGTTAAGTGCAGTAATTACGTCGGAAAAACACTGGAATTTGCAGCTGAGCTCGGCTTTGACGCCATCCTTTTTGTGGCACATCTTGGAAAATTTGTCAAGGTGTCCGGCGGAATTATGAATACCCATTCCCACGAGGCAGACTGCCGTGCGGAGCTTCTTACGGCGCAGGCGGTGCGTGCAGGGGCGGATCTTGCACTGGCAAAAAAACTGCTGGAGACCGGAACGACGGAAGAAGCGGTGCAGATTTTAAAGGAAGCAGGATGCCTGAAAGAGACCATGGAAAAAGTGACAGAAAAAATTGCTTTTTACATGAATTACCATATTGAGGGCAGAGTGCAGACGGAGGCGATTGTTTTTTCAAGCAATGAGGGCCTGCTCGGGGAAACCCCGGGAGCGGGAGAACTTCTGGAGCGCTGCGGGAGCAGGAAGAAAAAGAAAACAGAAAAGAGTAAAAACAAAATGACAGGAATTTTATTTGGAACAGAATCGGACCGGGAGACCCGGAGCTTATGACGTTAAAGGCCGTCCGTCTGATCCGGGAAAATGATACGATTGCAGTACCAGGAGAGAAACCGGAAGAGAGCATTGCCTACCAGATTGCTGTTCAGGCAGTGCCGGAACTGACAGAAAAAGAGCTCGTTGCTATTCCAATGCCGATGACAAAGAATGCCAAAGAACTGGAGGAAAATCACCGGCGCGGTGCAGAAAAAATAGAGGAGCTGCTGGATGCAGGAAAAAACGTAGTATTTCTGACACTCGGAGATCCAACCGTGTATTCTACCTACCTTTATGTACACAGACGGTACTGGAAGACGGTTACGATGCGAGAATTGTAAGCGGTGTTACATCGTTCTGCGCGGCAGCAGCATCTCTTTCCGAGGGACTGGTGGAAAATTCCGAAGAACTGCATGTGATTCCGGCGTCTTACCAGATTGAAGATGCACTGGAACTTTCAGGAACAAAGGTTCTGATGAAAGCGGGTAAAAAGATGCCGGCTGTGAAACAGTTCCTGAAGGAAAAGAACTGCCGGGCGGTGATGATAGAAAACTGCGGCATGGATACGGAACAGAAGTATTTCAGCGCGGAAGAAATCCCGGACCAGGCAAGTTACTATTCACTGATTATTGTAAAAGAAAAGAGGAAAAAATAGATGGTACATTTTATTGGAGCGGGCCCTGGAGCCCCGGATCTGATTACGGTAAGAGGACAGAAGCTGCTTGGTGAGGCGGATATTATCATTTATGCAGGTTCTCTTGTCAATCCGGCACTGCTGGATCTGAAAAAAGAGGGACTGTGTGGTATATAACAGTGCAACCATGACGCTGGAGCAGGTGATTGATGTTATGAAAGAGGCCGAAAGCAAAGGCCAGACTGTGGCAAGACTCCACACGGGAGATCCGTGCCTGTATGGTGCAATCCGCGAACAGATTGATGCGCTCGATGCCCTTGGAATCGCTCACGATGACTGTCCGGGTGTCAGCTCTTTCTGCGGAGCGGCTGCTGCCCTTGAAATGGAATATAGCTGCCGGATATCTCCCAGAGTGTTGTCATCACCAGAATGGCCGGAAGAACACCGGTTCCGGAGCGGGAGAGCATTGCGTCTTTTGCGGCACATCAGGCAACGATGGTTGTATTCTTAAGCACGGGACTCTTAGAGGAACTTTCCCGTGAGCTGATTGCAGGCGGCTATACGGCAGATACTCCGGCAGCGATCGTTTACAAAGCAACCTGGCCGGAGGAGAAGACGTTCGTCTGCACCGTTGGAACACTTGCCGAGACGGCGAAAAAGAACCAGATCACCAAGACAGCGCTGATGATCATCGGAAATGCCGTTTCCCAGGGAAATTACCGCAGAAGTGATCTGTACAATCCGGCGTTTACCACCGAATTCCGAGAGGCAGAAAAATAAGATGAAAATAGCCATAGCAAGTTTTACAAGAAACGGATGCGCCTGGAATCGAAAACTCTGTGCGGCACTGAAAAAACACAGCTGTGAAGGATATGCACTGGAAAAGTACGGGAAAGAAGCGGGAATTCCTGCGATTGCACCGTCGCTTCCTGCATGGACAGAGCGCATGTTTCAGAAAATGGATGCGATTTTGTTTATCGGGGCGTGCGGGATTGCGGTGCGCAGTATTGCACCGTACGTGAAAAGTAAAAAGACAGATCCGGCGGTTCTGTGTATGGATGAACAGGGAAAGTTTGTGATTTCATTACTTTCCGGCCATATCGGCGGAGCAAACGAGCTGACGGAAGAAGTTGCAGCTGTAACGGGTGCGGTTCCGGTCATTACAACGGCAACGGATGTCAATCACAAGTTTGCGGTCGATGTCTTTGCTGTAAAAAATCATTGTGAAATTTGTGAGATGGAGCTGGCAAAAGAGGCAGCGGCGCTTCTGGTGGACGGAAAAACGGTTGGATTCTGCAGCCGTTTTCCGGTGGATGGAACAAAACCGGAGGAACTGATCCCGGAAGAGGCGGCAAAACCGTCGATGGGAATCTGCATTACCACATCGGAAGAGGATTCGCCATATGAGAGAACACTTCACCTGATCCCGAAGGTGATCACCGTCGGCATCGGCTGTAAGAAGAATACACCGGCCGGCCGGATTGAAGAAAAGGTTCTTGCGGCACTTGCGGCGGCCGGGATTTCTCCAAAAGCAGTTCGACAGGCGGCAAGTATTGATCTGAAAGCGCAGGAGCCGGGAATTCTGCAGCTGGTGGAAAAGTATGGCTGGCAGTACCGGACCTTTTCTGCAGAAGAACTGGAAACGGCGGAGGGGGAATTTACGCCGTCTCCGTTTGTGAGGAAGATTACAGGAATTGACAATGTCTGTGAGCGCAGCGCAGTTCTCGCCGGCGGCAGACTGATAAAGAAAAAAAAGGCAGCGGACGGTGTAACAGTTGCACTGGCTGCGGCGGACTGGAGGGCAGTATTTTGAGTACAATTTTTGTCGTGGGCATCGGCCCCGGAGCATATGAAAAAATGACGATCGAGGCGGCGGATGCGCTGCGGAACTGCGATGTGATCATCGGCTATACCGTCTATGTGGATCTGGTAAAAGAACATTTTGCAGGAAAAGAATTTCTGACGACGCCGATGCGGAAAGAGGTGGAGCGCTGCCGTCTAGCATTTGAAACTGCGGCAGAGGGAAAACAGGTTGCTATGATCTGCAGCGGAGATGCCGGCGTTTACGGTATGGCAGGTCTGATGTATGAGCTTTCGGAAGAATGGCCTGATATTGAAATTAAGGTAATTCCAGGCGTGACCGCCGCAACGGGAGGCGCTGCCGTTCTTGGTGCACCGTTGATCCACGATTTCGCCCTGATCAGCCTGAGCGATCTTCTGACACCGTGGGAGAAAATTGAAAAAACGTCTTCTGCTGGCATCGGAAGCGGATTTTGTCATCTGTCTTTATAACCCGGGAAGCCATAAGAGAGCGGATTATCTGGAAAAAGCGTGTGATCTGATGCTTCGTTACAAAGCGCCGGAAACCGTCTGCGGAATCGTAAGCCAGATCGGAAGAGACGGGGAGACGAGCCGGACCATGACGCTTGCAGAACTTCGCAATACAAAAGTGGATATGTTTACGACGGTATTTATCGGAAACAGTCAGACAAAGGAAATCCGGGATCACATGGTAACGCCGAGGGGATATCGCTATGAATAAAGTAATCGTCTTTGCCGGAACGACGGAAGGCCGGGAAATCTGCAGTTTTCTGAAGAAATATGAGATTGCATCCCTTGCCTGTACGGCGACAGAATACGGCAAGTGCCGGATCGAGGAGGGCGGTGCCCTGACGGTTCGAAGCGGAAGACTGACAGAAGAAGAGATGGAACAGCTTTTTGGCGAAGAACAGCCGGAAATGGTTATCGATGCAACCCATCCGTATGCCGATCTTGTGTCGGAAAATATCCGGTCTGCATGTGAAAAAGCAGGAAAAACGTATCTTCGGCTGCTGCGGCCGTCGCTTGCGGCAGATCCATCCTGCGTCATGGTCGATACGACAGAAGAAGCGGTATCGTATCTGGCGGGTACAGAGGGAAAGATTCTGGTGACAACAGGAAGCAAGGAACTCGCAAAATTTGCAGAGCTTCCGGATTATAAAAACCGTGTGTATGCCCGGGTGCTGCCGTTGCCAGGCGTAATTGCATCCTGCGCGGAACTTGGATTTGATGCCGCACATACCATAGGCATGCAGGGACCGTTTTCTATGGACATGAACGTTGCAATGCTGCAGTCGTTCCATGCCGAATGGATGGTAACGAAGGAATCCGGAAGAAACGGCGGCTTTGAAGAAAAAATTGAGGCAGCAAAAAAGGCCGGTGTCCGTGTCGTTCTGATCGGCCGTCCGAAAGAGGAAGAAGGACTCTCGGAGGACGAGGTCAAGCGGTATCTCGTTGAAAGATTTGATCTGTCCGTGAAACGGGACGTCGTGATCGCCGGAATCGG
>ENA-OQBT01000800-OQBT01000800.1-human-gut-metagenome-genome-assembly--contig:-NODE-800-length-16450-cov-11.707468_pt1 | contig 16450 bp, 16 predicted proteins | sample MGYA00242749_ERZ504557 | MGnify/ENA primary metagenome ERZ504557 (study PRJEB26092, sample SAMD00036243) | human gut metagenome | host: Homo sapiens | study: EMG produced TPA metagenomics assembly of... | reverse complement strand
GTTCAAGCAATTCAGTCTATTTCATCAAATATATTCGTATAATAGTGATAAAATATGGCATTTTTATATGCAAATTGTATATACTATTTATTATATGCCTCTGATAAGTATTTTTCAATAAACCCGCCATACGTTTGTAAAATAAGACAGGTCTGTCCATTTCTCGTGCAATTTTTCACGGTATATTGACGGCTGCCTCGGCGACGCGCTATAGTAAAATGAAGAAGGAGGTGTTATCGTGAAATTTGGAAACAGGCTATCCTGGCCGCCTTGTTCTGCACCTGCACGACCTTGTCCGGACGGGCTGCCGACGAAGCTGCCAAAACGGTCCCAGCCGAGCCAGCCGCACAGGTCCAGGCCGCTAATCCGGCTGATACAGCCAAGGCCAGTGTACCGACGGACCCTTTGGCCGGCCATACGGGCAAGATCATCGACAAATACTACCTGACCAAAGGGTCGACCTATAAAGACGTGACGACGCTACTCCAGACCATCGACTCCCATCGGACCAGCTTGGACGCCAAGGACAGGCCCTATTATTTCCGCGTCGACAAAGACCTGACGGATAAGTATTTCCGCCGAGTCCGGGCATATGACGAAAAGACGACGGAACAAATCGGGGACTACCTGGTCGCCAAAGACAAAAGTTCCGTCTGGCGCATGGACGCGCCCCATGAAGCTTGATTTACGGCAGCGCCGAAAAAATGATGAAAAAGAGCCGCGTCATCATCTATCCGCGCTATCTGCCTTGGGCAGCAAGGGCCTCGTCGCCTTGCAGACACCCGGCAATGTCCCCTATGACCTAACGGCTAAGAGCCTCAATGAATCGGTCGCCAAAATCGGAGAAGACAACACGATCATCCCCGTAAAGACAGGCCAAGTCGACATCTTGGCGGACGTCACCGTCGGCGACATCAAAGAAACGGCATCGCGCCGCATCTCTGTCGTCACCCAGGCCGATTTGGAACGCATGGCCTATAACGCTACCTGACCCAACTGTATATGGACACCTATTGGAACTGGGGCGGCCCTTTTTACCGTGATTGGGGCTGGCACCGTCCGCCACCACCCCCGCCACGCCACGGCCACCGGCCACCACCGCGGAGGTGAAAAAAAGAGCTGCCGATTGCGACAGCTCTTTTTTGAGTTTGAAGAAGTAAAAAATGCTAGGTTATCTGACTAATGCTAAGTCAAATGCCGAGGAGCTAAAGATACAGACGAATTAATTTTGCTTTTTTCCATATCATACATTCTGTCTGCCAACTTTTTAATTTTATGAGTAATCCACATATAAGCCGTTGTCCCCTTACTAAAATTAGCCTCTGCATACATATCGATTCGTCCATCCTCACGTAATTGTTCAACTTGATCAAAAGCAGCTTGATTTTCTTTAGGGTACACAGCAAAAGTAGCTCCGCCAAACCTATTTATTACAGAAAAAGCCGGGATATCACTAGGTCCATCAGCAATATAAATCATATTATGAAACTTCACTCGGCGGGCTTCTTCCGGCATTTTTGCATTAACATCTATATCTGGATTCTGAGGAATTCCCTTATTAATTTCAAAAAGAGCCCTCGTTTTGGTTGTATTATCAATCGTATAACCAACCTCTGAAATTTCTTTCACAGCCTTTTTATCTGTATTAGCATTTACAAGAGCGTCAATCAGTTCGCAACCCCAAATTCCAGATACAATATCCGCTAATTCAGTACCTTCAATAATTTTCTTTATTCCTGTACTTACAATATAATGCTCTACCTTAATATCATATTCACCATAATTTCTACTTGAATCACTATTATACAAATTAGTTTGCGCAGATTTAATAAAGTCAATAACACCAGGATAAAAAACTTGCTTCTTACCATACTCTTTCAATTTATCATTATTTAATCCGGGCATTTTTCCATCTTTCACATATTGTATAAGATGGTTTAAATATACAGTATCTTTATTAACTTGCACATCCATTTTTTTATATTTATCAGGTAGTTCATTAACTTCCTTCCAAAATAACTTTTCATCAACATTATAGTCTTTAAATAAAGGGGTCTGCATATATCCATCAATTAAAGTTTTATCAAAATCCCAAATTACCGCAACTACATTAGCCATACCAAACACTCCATTGTATATCAAAACACACTTTATCTATAATTTTTGTAAAAACATTTCAGCAGTATAATCAACTGGCGTTTTTTGAATTAAAGAAAAAACATTAGATATTCGATCAAATTCTGTCTTTCTCGTACACTTTAGTTCTTCAAGAGAAATATTGAAAAGCAGGGTCCACAAGAAATAGAAATTTTGGTCAGTTTTATATTGGACACCCTTTTTTGAATGATTAAATAACTTTCTTAAATTTTCAGGTTCATTTTCTATTAATATTAAAATTTTATCAACAAATATTTCTACATTATCTAGTGCCGCTACAAAAGCTAGAGGGTTATTATTCGATAATTCGCTTAACAATTTTGTAACATTATCTTTGCTCATTATTCTAGCACACATTCTATCATTACGCTTATAAACATTCAAAAGATTGGGTATCGGCATGTGAGATTGATTCATTTTATAATCCAAATATCCTAATGATGTTATTAGTTCTTCTAATTTCATTCGCGTATCACGGGCCTTAAAAATTCTCTTTTCATATTTTTCAGCAATGCTTTTTACTTTGACCACTATCTCTTTATCTATATATGCATTCCACATCTCAAACGTATTTTCTTTTATAGGATATGGTTTTGTATTTAAACGAAGAAATAAATCAATCTGGCTGAAATCTGGATTTTGTTCAGCATCGATTTCAATGATGTCCATCGGGAATTCTAAAATCTTATCCTCAAATTTATCCCCAATGGTCTCTATTGTTTTTCCATTTAATTCAGACAATATTTTTAATTTAGATAATTTAAATCTATCTTTATCAGTACAAACTACGTTCCCACGTTCATCTATATACGTTTTCCCTAAAAAGCCCAATATCGTAAGTAACCGTTGTTGACCATCCACTACTTCCTTTATTTTGTCTTTTCTTTTATAAATAAACAATGGAGGTATATTTATTCCTAGTAAAATACTTTCCATCAAATAAGACGCTTTTTGTATATTTTTAACCTCTGATCTTTGATAACTCGGTCTAATTAAAAATCTAGATTTTTCATATCTGAAATAATATCTTCAATGGTCAAAGTTTCCGGCAGCGGTTTATTAATTTTATAATGCGAAATCGCATCTTTTTCACTAGTCGATTGCATCATTTGTGAAAAGGCAGAAGAATTCTTTATATATCTTTGAAAATCCACTGCAAAGACAGAATGAAATATATTTGCAATAAAATTATATCTATTATTAATTGCGGAATAATAATGGCTTCCGGTAGATTCAAAAATTAATTCCACACTTTTTTGAGGATTATTTATTATTCGATTCCATAAAACGGGGAAAGAGCTGGCATCATCGATATATTCAAATATTTTTTCAATGTCTTCATCATTAATTTTTATATTATTATCTAAAACAATATTTATCGCCCAATACAATACTTCATAAAAGAGATTATTATGACTTAAATATTCATTTTTTATCTTACATAATATACTGAATTTCATTAACTGACTTATAACTGCAGTAAATTTTTCCAATACATCTTTTTGATCTGCTACTTTTGCATAATAATACTTACATATAATTTCAGCTTTTGAGCTACCATGTGAATAGCTATATATCGGAATAAAAGGTAAGGTCAAGAGATGCCTAACTAATGAAACTAAAATATTTACTTTATCTCTTTTATTGGCTTTTTTCTTGCTTTTAGGTAAAATAATCTCACATAAAAAATCATAAAGTTCATTATTACTATATATTCCACTATATAACTCACTTGACAAATTATCATCAATATATGCAGCTCTATCAATATCATATTTTTGCAAAGGTGTAATGCCAGAATTATACCGTCTAAATATTTCTTTCTTTATTTTTTCTTCTTTTTCTTCATCTAATTTAGGCTCATCAACTACATTAAATTGTAAAATACGAATTCTTGTATCTTCAAATAAATCTTTAGTATCCTCATCTAATTGACTATATTTCTTCCCTGCAAGAACTTTTAAACTATGCAGCCCTTTACTTTTCAAAATAAGTTTATCCTCTAAAAAACGTTTTATAGTCTCATATCTTTGTCTTCCATCTATGACCTCATTCTTATCTTTCGTTTGAAATAAAACCAAAGGAGGAATTTCAGTCCCCAATAAGATACTTTCAATGAAATATGTCGCCTTTTCTTCATCCCAGACATAATTTCTTTGAAAATACGGCTTATAGTTTATTTTCCCTGCATATCTCTGATTTAAAAAAATTGATGAAATCTTTTTTACAATATTTTCTATTTTCAATTTTTCTTTGAAAATATCTGTAATATCAGAATAATCTAATTGGATATTTGACATTGTAAATCCTCCTTAATATAGAAAGATAGTTATTTTATTTCTACCCTTTCTGATAATGTCTTACTTGAAAAACCAGATATATCTTTAGAAATAACTGAGCCCTGAAAAAAAAATTCATTATTATAGTTTTGTCTCATTTTTATCAATCCATCTAAAGCAAAGCGGAAAACATATTGCCAAGACTTATTTTGAAAAGATGACATAATTTGATGCAACCCTGGAAGCCATTCATAAATATATCTGCACTCATCGTACACATTCACATCTGTAAACATAGAATTAGATTTTGCAACATATTGATAACGTTCATTCTGAGAAGTATTATGGTGCATAGGATACGACAGTTGATTAACTATAATATCAAAAAACAAATTACTATGTGTCTTGTCTAAAAATTGATATACATTTCTTTCGAGTTCAAAAAACTTTTTTATTTTTTCAATGTCCTCTTTCAATTGGATTTTTTTGCTTTTGAATAATACATTAATTTTCAATCCAATTAGTAAGGTATTGAAATCCCCTATCTCTCCAAAAAAGCATTGACTCTTTTTTCCTAAAAGCCTCTTTTCGTTGAGTAAATTCGCTACAAAAAAATATCTAGCAATAGAGATACCCTTTGACAGATGAATAAAGTCTGTATCACTTTGACTATTTATCATTGCCTCATTAATGATTTGTTTAAAGTATGGATTTTGTCCAATTCTTTCCGAAGGGATAATAACGGCAGGAATATCACGTAAAACGGCTGATATATACTCTCCATAATATAAATTAAAGTTTTCTTTAACTTCATTAAAAAAATCATCGTATTGCTCACTTACAATTCCACACTCATTTATTTCAATATCTTCATCAGGCCACTTTTTAAAAAATAAATATTGCGCAACCACTTCATAAAAGTCATCAATTTCTTCCGTTGTTATGTCAGGCATAGCAAAATTAGTTATAATAACTCCCGGTGAGTTCAGCCGATGATATAAACATAATGTAGAAACACACTTTAATGCATGTTGAGTAGACGGTATACTTCCACATGCGTCTATATACACAATATCAAATTTTTTAGGCGTCTGTTGAAAAAAAGTATTAATATTTTGCCTTAAAATCCTAGGTTGAGGATATTCACCTTCTTCAAAATTATCCAAAGCTGTTCTATATGTTCTATTGTCAGATTCAAAGGCCCATATATTCTGGGGCAATATTCCTAAATGAGTCAATTCATTAAAATCATTATTAGGTTCTGGACCACTTAAATAGCAAACCACTAATTCATCAGGCCTCTTATTACCTATAAAAGAATCGTGCAATTTTTCCCAATTTATTATATAGGAGATATCAATTTTCTCAGCTTCACATTTATTAGAACTAAGATCTTCTGACAAAGTATAATAATCATATATTTTGCGCACATAATTTCTTTCAACACAACAAGATTGTTCTCTTTTATTTGTCAGAATTTCCACAGCTTTATAGAGTGACAAATGTCTTACGTGCTGTTTTGTATATTGATTATATTTATATCCTTCTTTCGTATTGACCCACTCCTAATCTCCAATAAAATAAACATTTTAGAAAATACGTTCGTTATTTATATATTTTTAGTTTATTGTAAAATGCTTACTATGTCAAGCAATATATGAAATAGTTAATAACATCCGGACAAAAAGCACTCATACTTATTATGAGTGCTCAATAGAATTCACAGGAAGAATCCGAATTACTTTTTAAGGTGATTGCGGAACATTCCAACATTCTAATATAAATGGAACTTCCTACCGTTTACAAAGCCAAATAAAGAATTAACGCCATTATTACTCGTATGAGCAACTAGCCCCAGTGCGTTTCTGCTGAACACCACACATAAGAAGACCCCCGAGGATGCCGCCCCGGGGGTCTTCTTATTACATATACACTTCTAACAATATCATTCTTTTTCTACGTTCATTATAGCATAATTTTCCTACCCGTAAAGGATAGGGGCCAGATTTAGAGCCGTTCCTACACCATGGTAATGTCTTTATACTGCGGCTCCACTATCCACTGGCCTGATGATCCATAAGGCCCCAGCCTGTCTTTGTTTTGACCGGCGTCAGGCCGTTGCGGAAGCTTTTAACGTCCTGGATCTGGCCGGCGGCAGCACGATACTGAACCTGACCGTTCCTGTCGACAATGGCATACTCTTTCTTGTCATTCCAGCACCAGGTATAATCTTCTAGAAGGAAAGCCAGCCATTTCACCTTGGCCGGGAATTCCGCAACGAAGGCCCCTGTTTCCTGATTGATGAGCATATTTTTATCGCCTTTCGTCAGCAAAAGGCGCTGTGCCCCCAGGAACTGTACGCCGTTATAGGCAAAATCGATGACCTGTGCCCCATCGACCATGCTGAAGACGCCCCATTTCCCATTCTCTTTATCTTTTAAAGAAACGAAGCCGTCGACATCATCCAAAAGCCGCCCATCATCAAGACTGTAATTTCCCGGAGCAATAAGGTACTGCCCCTTGCGGTTGACGAAGCCCAATTTTCCTTTATTGCCGACGAAGGTGCCAAATTCCGTCATCGGATAAACGACATCATTTTTGCTGTCGATGACGATATTGCCGACGCGGTCGAGATAGCCCCGCTTCACGCCGTCATAAGTCAAAGGCGCCACTTCGTCATCGTAATAGACGGAATGCGTCGACGAGCCAATCAACGCGCCGGCGAGGAAACCGCCCAAATTAAAATGGCTGACCCTGCGCTGGTATTCTGCCAGACCGTGGTGATAGGGCAAAATGACATCATACGGCGCAGCGAACTGGACCCGGCCTTTTTCATCAATGGCCACTTTCTCGCCCTTATTGTCCTTGACGAAAGCCAGGCCTTCACTGAAGTCAGCCAGCACGGCCTTATACGTCGGCACCACTACGATGTTCCCATTCTTGTCCTGAATACCATAACGGCCTTGATCCTTGAAGAAATGGACCGACGCTGCTTCTTTCTCCGGCCAAACCGCCGGTGCACCCTGCTTATCGACATAAGCCGTCCCTCTCTTCCCTTCCGTCATGAACACGCCTTTACCGGCATAGGACAGGGACTTATACGCCGGCGCCATGAGCCATTTTCCGTCCGTGCCCATCAGGCCCCACTTATCGGTACCGTCCTTGACCGCAGCCAGGACACCGTCCTTATAATTGGCATCGTATTCCTCTTTGACCTGTGAAGAAATCGTCTCCATCCCAGCGGCGGCAAATGCCTGGCCATCGCCGGAAAGACAACATCCCCCAATGACGAAGGGCGGCTGACACTCCAGCCCGAATGCGACGCCGACTCACGCGTCGACGAATGCCACTCTTCCTGCGTTACCACCGTCGTATGCACCTCACGATGCGCCTGTCCCGCGAGCGAAGCCGGCTCAGCGGCCTGCACCGCTAAAATGGATAAAGAACTGCATAAAAAACCTGCTAAAATAAATCGTTTCAACGACAAATAGTTGTACATGTCGCTCTCCTTTCAATCTAAAAACGCAGGCGCCATCTCCACGCAATACGTTTTATAACCAATGACGTCCGCCAACTTCTCCCAAGTTCCACAAATCGTAAACGCCCCATCTCCGAGGAGTTACGCGATAAATTCATTGGTTATGGTCAAAAAACAATATGAAATTACTGCACCTAGTCAACGAATTATTCTTCATTCTGATGTATTCCCAAGATTTCTCCTTATTGCAATCAATACTTTTAGGGTAAACACTTTCAATAAATCCAAGAAAACCCTCAGAATCATTTCCAAATTTATCGGCAAACTTTTCCGCTTCATCAACTTTCTTGGTATCATCCATATTCGCATTATCATGCAGCACATGATCCATATTGCATGAAAAATAATAGATATCATAAGGTATCCCCATTACTTGGGGTAAGGATATAATTCGTTCAAGATTTTGTGACTTACGGCAATTTCTCTCCTGTAATAAAGAAATCTTCTCTGGGCTTTGGACAAAAATTTTATTCTCACCATAAAAAGGGTACTGCGAAAAACTTTTGCTAGCATCAAATACTACCCCAGAATTTTCAATATAAGCTCCATCCATATCAACAATCTGTACTACTTGATAAATGTCTTTTTTCTGTAAATGATGCCTGTTTAAAAAATTAGTAACAGCCTTACCAATTTTAGCCACTATATTTTGTACTGTTGTACCATTTCTCGATGTTATATCTCCATTGGTAATCTGAAACTCTATCCCTTTTTGTTTATAGTAGCTATCAAAAATATTTTGCAATGGTAACGCTAGCGATGATTCATCAGCTATGCCTTCTACAATAAATAAACATATCTTCCTAGTTTTCCCCATGATGTCCTGCCTTTCTCAAAGCATATTGCAGCCTATATTGATTAGTTTCATGGTATAAATTCTCATCTTGTCCACCTAAAAGAATAGTGCGATAATAAAAATCCCGTAAATTATTATTGCTCTTTACATTTTTTAAGCGTATGTATCTATTTTTAGGATTCGTTGTAGTAAAAACAATGAAATCCCGGTCCAACAGTTCCAAAGGGCGCAAATTATGAGAAGTAAAAATAAGTTGTCCCTTTCCTGATTTTTGAAAAATCTCTAATATTTCTCCCAATAAATATTCAAACACTCCAGCGTCAAACTCATCAATAGCTACTGTCATAGACGAATCATTAAAAGCCCCCACAAAAACATGAAGGATGCTCAGTATTTTTTTAATCCCTTCTGATTCATACTTTAAAGGAATCGCCTGGCCATTTCTTAGAGATACAAGTTCTATTCTCTTCATTTTTCGACCTTGTAAGTCAAGCTCATCACCAATATTCTGCATTTCTAATTGGAAATCGGGAATCAAGAAGGTTAAAACCGAATTCATATCATTGATCAAAGTTTCAACAGTCTTACATGCATTTTGTGGTATCGTCGCTGGGCCATCGATAGGGATGGCAATGGTGCCAAACGAATGTGTATTATTGTCTTGTATATGAAAATAAAAAGGCATAAGGATACTTAAATTAATAAATCCAATATCCTTTATTCCAATAATATACAAATACTCTGTAGCAAACGTCTTTAACTGCATTAAAATAAACCGAGTTTGGCTGATACTATCTTGATTCTTTATAGTCTCCATGCTTTTATATAACTCATTAGAAAAAATAAACGATCTTCCCTGCTTTGTACAATGCCTTTTTTTACTTGCAAATCTATATTATTAGTTTTCAATAGGTCATTAAAATCTTTTTTAGGTCGTAACACATTTAAATCATCACTGCTTATCCATGTCTGTTTTCTATTTCTCCCATTACATACAGAAATACGTTCTGCACTTATCTGGGCCTTTGCCTGATTATCATCCTGTCCCTGCTGTATGGTAACATCATAAAAAATATCCCAGATTTCCTCATCAATACATGCCGAAAAACCGATATGAATCGTCATACTGGAAGCATCTTTTTTTATATAAGCAGCTACTTCATCATTCAATTTTTGTCCCATAAGGCAAGTTTTAATAATCGCTAAAGCATGGATAAAAGCAGTTTTCCCTGAACCGTTCTGTCCATATATGCCTAAAATATCAGAACGGCCAAAATTACGCTGTTTATCTTTTGAACAAGATAATTTAATATATCCATCGGCGACATTCATAAAATTGTGTAAGGATAACTCTATAATACGCAAATCATATTTTTTATCCATTATCATCACCCATTTCCCAGTTTTCGTTTTTCATATTGTAACATTTTGTATCGAAATTGTAAATCGAAACAAGCCACGAACCTAGAAAGTTCATGGCTTGTTTTCATCATATAATTAGTGTTTCTCATCCCCTACACCAAGGTAATGTCTTTATACTGCGGCTCCACAATCCACTGGCCTGATGATCCATGATGCCCCAGCCTGTCTTTGTCTTGACCGGCGTCAATCCGTTGCGGAAGCCTTTGACGTCCGCCATTTTCCGTCCGTGCCCATCAGGACCCACTTATCTGTACCGTCCTTATAATTGGCATCGTATTCCGCTTTGACCTGCGAAGAAATCGTCTCCATCCCCGCGGCGGCAAATGCCTGGCCATCGCCGGAAAGGTAACCGGTGTTAAAAGGCTCACTTTTTCATCGACATTTACAGCTGATATCGTTAAGCTGGCTATAAAGCTAATTGCAAAATTGCATTCTTCAAGAAGTCTAAGGCATGATTCGAAAAATCAAAACAGTTGGCTTTTGATGCTTCCCCAATTTTCATTCCAACGAAACTGTCTGTCCCAGATAGATAAGCATGCAGTCGGTTTTTGTGTGGCGTTCTAAATGAACAATCACGTTTTCGCTGTACTTCATCTAAATAAAAGTCTGCCACTTTCAATAAATTATTCCCAGAAAACTCCTCTTGTGACAGGTTCAAAATCTGACAACATAAATCTTCTAAAGTCCCATTAGAAATGACATGCGGAATATTAGGCAATAGCTTAAAGGGCCGCTTGGTATGAGTCATACTAACGCACCTCCAATTCAGCATCCAAAGCTGTTTCTAAATCATCACCTGAAAACGCATAGGCCTTTCTACCTTTAGGAGATGCACTAATTCTTTCGTAGCATAATGACGACAATTGGCCCAATTCTTTCATCGTCAATGCGGATTGCCGTAGAATATCCAAATTATGGGTCGTAATCAGCAATTGGCATTTCATTTTTAAGGCAGCTTCATACAACGTTTTCAAAACTTTGGGATACACACTATAATGGAATCCATTTTCTATTTCATCTAATAAAACAATCCCATTAGGACTCGTTAAAACGAGAAGAAGCAATTGTAACATTTTATTGATGCCATCACCCATATAAGTAATCGGCATTTTTACATTATCTGTTAAAATGATGTATACATAGGGGAGATTATTCTCTACAATCGTGGTAATATCTAAAATGCGAAAATCAAAAACGCGTAAAACATCCAATAGCGTTTCCTTTTTCCCATCTAATATAAACTTGCTGACCCATTCAGCAATAGTTGCATTATCCACCATATATACATTTTTATAAAAACTGACTTTCACAAAAGGAAGCTCCTCCATTTGTTTTTTAGAAGAAATAGACACATGGCGAATCTGGGTATTTTCAAATGAAAATCGCCCCTGTACCTTATGTTTCCCAATACTATTCGTGTACTGCAAAGCATAGAAATGCCTGTCCAAAAATCGAGGATCATATCCTTGTTTCAAAATTCCCGTAACAGTTCCTGCGTTAATATCAAGACTGGTGTTTTCATCTGACACTTTTTTCATTGAAAGCAGTGACTTTACATCGTTTTTCCGGGTAACGGAAAAAGAAAAAGAATTGGTTTGGTTGAAATCAAAAAATAAAGGATTCCAAATACGTTCTGGCGTAGCTTGCAAATTACCGTTACCATTTCTGCCCGCAGCTAAGGCAAAAAATATATTAGGATTTCGATAGCCAAAATTCAAGAAAACAGCTTCCAAAATAGCTGATTTACCAGAATTATTCCGTCCTCCAAATAAAGTGATAGGAGATAAATCCTTAACTAATAAATCCTGGAAACATCTAAAATTCTGTATTCTTAATGTTTTAATCATCTGCTCACCCACTTCACCGCACATAAAAACGAACAAACATTCTAAGCTCAATATATCATATCTAGGGAAAATTAGCAAGATATCCATTGGTCTCTCGTAATACCCAGAAATTTGAAAAAGCCACGAACCTAGAAAGTTCATGGCTTTTATCGCATTATGTATACTGATTCAGATAAGTCCGAAAAGCATCTTTTATTTCAGGACGCCGCAAGGCATATTCTACTGTTGCTTTGAGGTAATCCAGTTTATTACCGACATCATATGTTTATGATATAGTAAAAGCACCTTCCGTCACCTTCAAAAATCCTTTTTCACCACATGGAATTAGTATTTTACGGCTGAATTCATCCCAGTCACTTATAACATGCCTATCTTTGGCGCAGGCCTATATGAACTATCTGCAGAAACTGTCGAAATTGTGTAAAAGTTGTAAAGTACTCTTATTCTGGTATCTCAACTTTTTTATCAATATTACAATATTGAAGCAACGCTTTTAACCTTTTTTCCCTTTGTTGCTTTGAGCGAGTACGACTTGAAGAAGCTTCTTTATATATGGCTAGTTCATTTTCGTAGGCAGTATTCCTATCATAATATTTTTTATAGAATTCCTTTAAATTCTTTTCTACACTCCTAGTTGTATTTATTTTTATTTGTCCACCCATGCAAAAGTAAATAGTGTATATAAATGGGTAGTCCAACATAACCGCTTATTAGCAGCAAAGTCAATATCAAGACTTTTTATATAAGAAATAACATTGATGAATTCTTTTTTCCCTAAATCAATATTATCAGTTTTGTCTTTATATTGAGAATATAAATCATCCAATATACCTTGTCTAGAATCCATAATAGAGTTGGTTAATACAATGAAAAAAAAGTTCAGAAATAAATTCCACATCCTCCATTCTATTACTCTTTAAACGTCCAAGTTTATTTGCCAAAATTCATTTTTAGATAATTCATCCAGAGTTTTAAGTAATGCAGTATCAGCATATTGTGCTTTTCGTAATTCCTGTCTTGTTAATGGCTCACCATTACGATTTAATCTATCAAATACCGTAGCTATTAGATCATCATCGCTCTCATATAAGTACTCTACATTTAAAGTATATGTCCAAAATTGTCTGATATAATCAACAAAATCTTTAGAATTATCCTTTATATCATTGAAATTTAGCCCTGAAATTTTTCTCGCAGCAGCAAGGTTATTGTCATCAATAAAATTATCTTCTGAAAAGTATGTTGTTAACGAAATTTCCCCTTTTATGAAACCTACAATAGTTTCCAATCTTTGTTTTCCATCTACAACATCATAAATGGTTCTACCAGTCTTAGTATCTATATTGGGGCGCAAAAAAATTGCCGGCATAGGATAATTTTTAAAAATAGAATCTATTAAAAATGACTTTTTATCTTCTGACCAGATATCACTATTTCTTTGATAACTGGTATCAAATTTATACTTATCTGCTACAAAATTATCATAAAATTCAGATATCGTTAATGAAGTCGATTTTCTTTCAAATAACTTTGCCATCAGCATACACCTACCACATTTCGTGAAGAACTCAACAACACATAATTGCGAAAAATAGTCATTAAAACAGCATTTAAATCTCTAGGGGGATTCGGATTAATAAAAGTAAAATTACACTCTTGATTGAGATTTAATAAAATTCCATCAAGTTCTTTGCGATCAACATAACCATAAGATAATCCACATAAAATAACGTTGTCATTGCTTTCTATCGCTTTAGCCGCTTCTTCTGCTCGTTCCCTTAAAGTTTTAGCCCATGTATCAGTATTGTGAAGACGTCCGGAATCACCAGCAGGTGGAATCATCGCACCACGACTAGCTGAATCAAGATTTTCAAATTGAATTTTGAAATCTTCTAATGGAAGGTCTTCAAAATTTAGTGAATAATTAATTCCATAATTAGATAAACTTTCTTCTTGAGGTACAAAACTAATCGACCCGTGAGGCTTAATTATTTCAACAATTGAGTCTTGAGGATTATCAAAACCATAAATTGAATAAGGTATGTCAAATATTGTTAGCAATCGTTCTAGCCATATATCATAATTATAGGTAACAAATACAATCCTTTCAAATTTCTTTTCCATGTGAATTTTTTTAAAAAATTTCAGCCAACCCCAGCTCGAATCTGATTGCACGAAATTTTCTAAAGATTTTTGGGATACCAACTCATTGTAGTAAATAAATAAATGTCTCAAATAAGATAGTAATTCCGAATAAGCTTTTAAATATAAATGCTCATCTTCCTGCATTTTCAATCTTTTCTCTTGTTGCTTCGGTTTACAAATAAAGTCAAAATACATATTAGCACATGTGATAATTTCTTCAATTAAAGCTGCACTTTCTTTTGTACTAATAGTTGTTCTTGCCCCTAATTTCCATAGCTCTGGAGTTATTTTAAAGGATAAAAAACCAGGAGAATTTGTCCAAGGTGGGTTAATACTATCACCTAATCTAAAAAGATTACAAACATCAATTTTCCCCTTTATTGAATCATCGATAGAAGAAAAATGATTTAAAAAATCAATAGAAAAGCCATTCCCTAATATTACAAATAACCTATTCACATTTATCCCTCTTTACATAATATATCCATTTTCCCTGAACCATTGTCGAATGTCTAAAGCTATCCCTTTGGAAAGTAAATAAGGCACACCATTACCAATCATTTTAAATTTCTCAGAAAGTGACATGTTTTCTGGTAAAATAAAATTTTTAGGTAAAGATTGAATGGCTAATACTTCAGCTACACTTAATCTCCGTGGAAAATATGGATGTAAATGTACCTCATTATTCCCATAAGCAGCAGTAGGTGAATATCTCCATCTATGCAATCGTTTAAATGACTTTCCGCGAATACAACCTTCAGGAATAGTGTAATATTTCACTTTATTCTTAATCCGGAAACAGTCATGGCCATTTGGATGATGCAGTACGTCATTTTGTAAAAACCAATATTGTGCAGTAAGTTCTTTTATGATATGATTGGGAACTGATAAAACACTCGCTTCACAAAATGGGGTTTCCTTAGGCCAGTTACATTGAGAAATTTCTTTCATTGTGTAAATTCGATTAGCTCCAATTTTAAAACGTATTCTTTTCCCAAAACGCTTTCTCTTAAATCCAACCAAAATAAGCCGCTCTCTATCCTGAGGAGCACCGTACCATAACGCATTTTCAATCGAATCGAACAAAGAATATCCGGCTCTATATAGCTTTCTCTTTAAATAATCATAATAAATTTTATGTTTTTTAGTAGCGTAAAGCCCTCTAACATTTTCAAAAACAAAAAAATCCGGTTCTCTTTTAATAATTAAATCTATATAAACTCCAGTTAATTGGCCGTTAATCCCTTTAGCTCCCCTGTTATTTCCAGCAGTTGAAAAATCTGGACAAGGGGGACCGCCAATAAATCCAACCAATGTCTGAGCGGTATTTTTATACTCAGGACACAAGTGATTCCATTCATTATCATCAAGATAATTTCTAATATTGATATTATTATATCCATATTTGGGTACTAAATCAATTAAATGATTTTTACGAGAAAATATGTACGCATCTAAAAATTTTTTATTAATCTCATTCACTGACACAATATCGAATCCTATATCTGAAAAACCCAAATCTAAGATTCCAACTCCAGAAAAAAAAGAATATATTTCGACTTTCATATAATCTACCTATATACATGATAAATCAATCATCATGTCCTCCCACAATCGTTAGCTTTATCTTTCAGTGCAGTTACTACTTTGCAACACTGGCTTCCATAACTGAACAAGTTATATTCATAATACACTATATAATAAAAATATACAACTCATTTCGAGGGGAGTGTAAAATAGTTTGTGTAAACCGGTTATTGCACAAATCCAATTTATTCCCCATAATTGGATAATCAAACATTAAAGATGGTACTCATGACGAAAAGTAAAAAAACTACACAGACATTCGAAGAACAAATTGCTCAGCAGATTCTTGAAAACTATGATCTTAAAAATGCCCAGGACATACAGGATGCCTTGAAACAGGTTTTCGGCCCTATCTTGAAGCCGTACTGAAAGGGGAAATGCAGAATCACCTCGGTTATGAAAAGAATGGACATTCAGAAGATTCAACAAATGCCCGTAATGGGTATCTCCAGAAGACGTTGAAAACCTCGCTGGGCGAAGCCCCGGTAGTGTCAAGGTTTTTTCGCAAATTCATTTCATCCGCCAGTAAATATCGGCATCAGATGTATGGAATTTCCTCGTCATTTGGCTGCTCAATTTCCATCTTGAATAGATGCTCCATGTCCATATAGCGTTTTGAGCCCCATTCCGAGGCGGCAACATGACGAAGTCTGGCACAGACGAGCATCAAAGCACTGTT
>ENA-OQBT01000799-OQBT01000799.1-human-gut-metagenome-genome-assembly--contig:-NODE-799-length-16456-cov-2.378407_pt1 | contig 16456 bp, 20 predicted proteins | sample MGYA00242749_ERZ504557 | MGnify/ENA primary metagenome ERZ504557 (study PRJEB26092, sample SAMD00036243) | human gut metagenome | host: Homo sapiens | study: EMG produced TPA metagenomics assembly of... | reverse complement strand
AAATATATCTACCGCCTCCGGTTTATACTGAACAAGTTCAATTTCCACTTTTCCGCTTTTTGAATTTTGCTGACATCCCTGTAATACTGCTGATGCCATCAGAATACAGGACATTCCCAAAACAATTGCTGCTCTTTTCCTTCTCATTTTTTCTCCTTCCTCACAGGTATATTCGTTTTTAGTTACCGCTCGATATATCAAGTACTTTCTTTATAGTTGTATTATAACATACCATTATGCGACTAAAAATATCATTGTATTTGAATTTTTATTCCAAAATGCTATTATTTTCTTCTTTTTTGCTAAAGGTATAGCATTTTGGTATATTTTAGTTGCAATCTATTTATTAAATCAGTAGAATAAATATATATATCAACTGACTTAACATCTGCTAAACATCATTTTTTTCACGGCAGAGCACCTATGAGAAAGGAATTATTATGAAAGAACTTATGTTTTCAGTATTTCCAAGCGAGAATTTTGTCGATCTTGGATTGTATCAGTTTGGTTACGAACAATGTGAACCGGCGCATAGTTTTGGTCCTGCCGTCCGTAATCATTTTCTTTTTCACTACATTATCTCCGGCACCGGAATTTTAATGGCAAATGATTCTCACAGTGTAACACAGACCTATCACGTAAAAAGTGGCCAGGGCTTTATGATTTTCCCCGGTCAAATCAATACTTATATCTCTGATGAAAAACTCCCATGGGAATATACATGGATTGAATTTGACGGACTACGTGCAAAGGAAACCATTGAACTTTCCGGACTTAGTTTGGATAATCCGTATTATAAAGCTTACTTCTAAGGATCTGCGTGAAATACTGAAAGAAGAACTTCTCTATATTGCAAGTCACGGAGACGCTACACCATTCACCTGATCGGGCATCTCTATCTTGCAATTGATGCTCTTATTCGTTCTACTTCCATCATGCAGACATCAAAAATCAGCCGTCTTCAGGATTTTTATATCCATGAAGCCCTATCTTATATAGAGCAGAATTTCCAAAACGATATTTCTGTCGAAAACATCGCTGCAGTATGCGGATTAAACCGCAGTTATTTCGGAAAAATATTCAAAGACGGAATTGGAAAATCTCCTCAGGAATTTTTGTTGAATTATAGAATGATTAAAGCTGCTGAATTATTAAAACTGACAAAGCTTTCCATTAAAGATGTAGGTAATGCAGTCGGTTATCCCAACCAATTACATTTTTCCAGAGCATTTAAAAATATTTATGGAATATCGCCAAGAGACTGGCGTAATCAGAACAGACTTAAACAATAATAGAAAAAGAATGCTGCAGTTCAGACTGTGCATTCTATTTTTATTATTTAATATATTAAAATACAACCATAGATTAAAATCCAGGAGAATCGCAATGAAAGCTACTGCCAATAACACAAACAAAAAAAGATTTAAAACCTTGCCCGCGTACACTATGCCCGGTAGCCACGACGTTAGAGCTTATTAGCGGTAAGTGGAAAGGTATTATTTTGTACCATCTTTTTACCGGCGACAAACGATTCAGCGAACTTAAGACATTAATCGAAGGCGTCACCCATCGCAGCCTGACCTTGCAACTGCGCGAACTCGAGGCCGACGGTCTTATTACTCGCACCGTATTTCCGGTAATTCCGCCACATGTGGAATACGCCTTATCCCCCTTAGGTCGTACCATGGAACCCATTATCAACGCCATGTATGACTGGGGCGTGGCTTATAATACCCGGCAAGTTGATACTATGCCTGCTGTTCAAAGTAATCAATAAAACTGTGTGTAAGAACTCTTACTATTAGAATACAAAAATCCCGTAACCGATGGCCCCATCGATTACGGGATTTTTGCTGTCATTTCAAACTTCTATTTGCATTAACCCTTTATTAACACTTTATATATTTCATGTTAACGAGTTGTAAGATTAAAAGCTCGACCCATTAATGCTTTCTTATACGCCCGAGTCATTGCTTCTACACTGACTAAATCAAGACTGTCATCATACGTTTCAATTTCAAAATTGCAAACGGCTTGAGCTGCTTTCTTATTTTGCATCACTGCATAGTTATAGGACAACTTCTTTTCTAAATCTGATAAATTAAATAAATAACTCATAATTAATTCCTCCTCCAAATTAGAACTAGCTCTTTTCTCTGTTATTATCATACGCCTCTCACATCAAATGTCAACCCTCCTGAAAACTTCAAACAAATAACTAATAACTGTCAGTTATGTAGGGCTATGAAAAACGCCGTTTTCATCACAAACAACCGCTACTTGCCACTTCGTACATGACCATTTTTTATAAGTAAAACTTTGGATTTTACAAAAACAAGATTCCAAACATCAAAAATTTAACTGTAAAATCTTGACTTCTACCATTGAACTTTGATGCCCATTGTGAAAAAACGCCCCATGCGATACCATCTAATCAAACGAAATGTATATCCATTAATCATTAAGGAGGTCCCTCATGAACACTGAAACAATGAGCCTACGCAAAGCCTTAGGTCAGAAGAAGTTATTAGACAAACAAATCAAAGCCATGATGTCCGAAAAGTTCGTCACTTCGGAATCGGCTCAAACGGCTGTTATCGACGGCTTGCCGCTCAATTCCTGGCAAGACGAAGTGAAAGCCAACTATCAGTCGTTAAACGATAAAATCCGTCGCCGCGAAGCATTGGCTGTGGCCATCATGGACGCCAATGTAAACAACTTCGTGGAGTTGCCACGCTTCATTACCCTCGATGAAGAAAACACCGGTACCGAAAAAGTAAGCTTCGCCGGCGCCATTGCCCGCAAAGCTTACTACACAAATGAACTGTCCTATATCGTTAACGAATTGCGCCAGAAGGTAACTAATGCTACCGAGCAGTTTGATTTTATCAATGATCTATGTGAAAGGACTATAAGAGATCGTATGGCACAAGAGTTCGGCACCGTTAATAACGCCAGTGCCAAGTCCCGCGAAGAACGAGAAACTACCCTTCGCAAACAGTATGAACCGTTTTCTACGATCCGGCCGATATTGTGAAAAAAGCGAAGCTCGACCAAGGAGCGTATCGAGAACTACCTCGAAGAAATCGACGCTATCTTGGGTAACGCTACGGAAATGACGACAATTACCGTAACGTACTAAGTTAAAATGATATACCTCTGATATATCGCGACTTTCGTTATATCAGAGGTACGTCATCAAACTATTCAAGTTATATATTATGTGTTTTTTATTAAATGAAATACGCCGGGTTACCGAAAAACATTAAATATGGTTTGCCGGATTTTTGGGAGCAGGGTTTTACCGGTAAAACTAAAACTCTACCATTAATTAAACATATAGGATAAGCCGGTGTCTTTTTCGACCGGTTATCAAGGTATGTTGGCATCATGCAATTTTGGTCCGCAGGGAGCCCGCAAACATACCATCCCTGCAGTAATCATTAACCATTAATTGTTAGCGTTAAACTATTAATCATTAAACCCAAGTTAACTGTTACCAATAAGCTATTAATCAATAAAGGTTAATCATTCTAAAATCTTGGAGACCGATTTTCGCTACCAAACCAAAGCCCAATGTTTTGGACCAAGCAGGTAATCCGGCATTTTTATTTTTGCTTAAACAACAAAAAAGATGCATAAAATGTAAATCACTTATACATTTTATACATCTTTTTATTTAAGTATTATTTATTGATTTTATCTTTTATTTGTTCTGTTTTATCTTTTAAAACTTCTGTGCCCTTAATCGCTAATTCTTTAATAGCTTCAGTATTTGCACCACTAAAAGAATCAATCCCAATTTCATTATTAGGATCAAAATACGGGGCTTCTTTAAACCCAAGAGCAGAGGCAACAAATACCATTGGAATTTGTGCTATCTGGCTATTGTAGCCTTTAACCACATAGTTGTAAGTTTCACGTTTTTCAGTTAAAATCTGCTCATTTTGACTAATATTTTCTAAGAATTGTGAATAATGAGTACTGGACTTTAATTCAGGATATGTATTCGCTAATGCCTTAATCGAAGTAACAGCTTCAGATGTAGCACGAGCCATTTCAGTATAATTATCAGACACCTTAAGTTGAATTAGTTTTTCATAGCTACCATAACTGTTAACTAAATCGGCAAACTGATTAACAATGGCTACTTTACGTTCTACCACTACTTTAATATTAGACCTTGCTTCTTTAATTTCTTGGTTTAAACCCTGTAACCGATTGTATCTTGTAATAAAATAGTAAACAAGAAAAATCAGAAGAACCCAAAATAAAAAACTCATCATAGTAACACTCCTTATCCCTATATTACCAACAAATCCCTATACTCTTAATACTTGCATATATCCCACACAATGCTATATCAAAAGTAGATATTACTGTATAATTTAATTATAGCAAAAAAAGTACTGCAGATGAATGATACATTTATAAAATAAAAATTTCTTTCATTTTAAATCCTAAGAGCAATTATTGTTGCTGCGACAATTCATACAGTTTAGCTACTCGCTTACGCAGTGGCGGATGATCGCTGACTAGTTGATTGATAAAACCTTCTGTATCGCCGTAGCGTGTCAGTTTTGCCAACGCCGACGCGAGCTCCTGCCCCAGCCCCAACTCATGAGCAAAACGGTCGGCACGATATTCGGCTACACGAGAGCCGAACGGCGCCAACAGCACATAGCCGAAATTGGCGATACTATGCAGGATTCGTACAATAAAACGAATGAACAAGATAAAGGCCATAAAGATAACTGCCAAAATATTGATAAACGGAATGTTGCGAAGTATATTATACACCATCGTAATTATCCAAACGATTAATTCAAAGGCAATTATGATAGCGTTATACACATTGAGCATGGCCACCGACGTCATACCGTAAGTGGTATCGCGATGAATCAAATGACTGAGCTCATGCGCCAGAATCCCCTTAAGTTCAGCCGAGTTCATTTCATTAATCAAGCCCATCAACACGACTACCCGGTCATGGCCTAAGGCAAAGGCATTAATCTGATTGCTGTGCTGTACATACAGTCGATAGCGGCCCGCATCAACGCCGGCGCGATTGCACACATCTTGCCAACAAGCATCTAAATAGTTTTTCAAATCACCTTCCGGTTTGCTAATAGCTTTAAATTTTAAAAACAAGCCCTGCACCGGTGGCAATTGGAATAAGATGATGGCGACTAAAAAGAAAAGTGCCACCCAAGTGCCAGATACGGCAAAGCTGTGTGTCGGTAAATTGTATTTTTGCAAAAAATCTAAAATAAACGGCTGTTCCAATATGGTCGGTTCCCCAAAAAGCGCAAAGATATTATTGATAAAGTGCAAAATAACCGTTCCTACCAAGCCATAAATGAGACCGGTAATTATAAGCAATAGAATTCCCATGCAATATCCCTTTCTATTCGCACTACCTCTGATGTTTTAAACGTATTACCGGTACGTCCAATACCATACCTAAACTTTACGATATATTCTTTATTCTTATCTAGATTATACCCCAAGACAGGAGTAACGACCATGATTTATTTCACCAGCGATCTGCACCTAGGCTATCCAAAAGTTATTAAAAACAGAAATCGTCCGTTCGACACGGTTGAAGAAATGAATGAAACACTCATCGCCAATTACAACAGCCTTGTTTCTAAAAAAGATACGGTGTATCTCTTAGGGGATTTAACGCAAAAACTAGAACCACAGGAGGCTAATTCCTTACTGAGTCGTCTGAATGGTAAAAAGACGCTCCTCATAGGCAATCATGATAAGTATTAGAAATATGATGCCAAAATTTTAAAGAGATGTGTGATTATAAATATTTGACTGATAAAAAAAGTCCCTATCGCCTTGATGCATTATCCGATTTTAGCGTGGAATCGCTATCGTCACGGCAGCATGATGTTGCACGGTCACATCCACTCAACGGGCGAGTATAACGAACGAAATCGAGTGGAAGGCATTCGACGCTACGATGTGGGCGTTGACGCCAATCACTTCTATCCTGTTTCTTTGGATGAAATATGGGATTTTTTTGAGATTGAATAAAAAGGAGTTAACCTATGATTTTTGTTACAGGCGATCTTCATGGTGAAAAAGAACAAATCCAAGAATATATCAAAGTATTAAGCGATTGCACTAAAGACGATATTTTGATTGTCGCCGGTGACTTTGGCATTCCTTGGTACAGTCGTGCCTTAGACATGCACTATAAAGACGATAAGTTATTAGACTTATTAAGAAATGCCCCTTTTACAACTTGCTTTGTTGACGGCAATCACGAAAATTTTGACTTACTATATAGCAATCCTGTCATTGAAAAATGGGGCGGCCGTGTTCATGATTTGGACGGTATCTACCATCTCATGCGCGGCGAAATTTTTACCATGGAAAACCAAACTATTTTCACCTTCGGCGGCGCTGCCAGTGTGGATAAACAATACAGAACGCCGAGCATTTCATGGTGGGAGCAAGAAAACTCGACATCTGAAGAACAATCCTATGCTATTGAAAACTTGAAAAAGCACAATTTTAACGTAGATTACGTCATCACCCATCAGGCACCCAAACAATTTATTCATATCATTCGTCATTTACTTTTTAATAAAGTCAACATTACCTGCCCGACACAGGAGTTCTTGACCAAGCTAAAGCCGAAACTTACTTTTAAGAATGGTACTTCGGACATTATCACGATGATATAAATTCTCCGATTGATAGAGCCAGACTGCTGTTTGATGAGATTGTTGATTTGGGGACGTAAAAAATATTGATTTAATAGCAAAAAATGAGATGCAAGTTAAACTGCACCTCATTTTTTATTATTTAAGTATCAATTAGAATTCCGCTTCCTCTTGGAAAAGTTCTTCATTAATGGCACTTAACCCCAACCCTACTAGGCCAAAAATCCAGGTAATCGGATGAGAAGAAAATCGGTTATAATTACGTGCTTGGCGGCTATCATGAATTCCTGTTTTACACCAAATAGCAAAATGTTCACAATTATTGCCCAGCAAACTATAATTTTCTTTCTTCGGCGCATTTAAACGTCCATATGCTCTTTTTACAGTCTCCTCCGGTGAATAAAAATTATATTTACCATCTTCAAAGGAACAATAATCATCAATAACAGACAACAACTCTTGTGGCGGAATCGTATATATTTTATCCTCACACCTAAATTTTTCAACATCAGTCTTAGCAATTCGCGGATCTTTATATCCTGTAACTTTGTCAATAAAGTTACTATCAAAATGAATGACGTTTAATTCTCCCACATAAATCCCAAAATGTGAATAAAATCCTCGATCGCAAAAAATAATGTCTCCTGGAATAACTTTTCTTCCCATAATCACTAACCTCCCCATTAGATTTCTTTACATATGTATTTTGGAAATTTCAATGTCCGTTGTGCCTAATTTAGTATATTTCATCTTATTCCACCTTCTCAATCGTAGCCGTAAAATCGCCCTTCATGCCGGATAGAATTTCCATCCCCGACTCTACACGGCCTAATTTAATTAGCCCCGGTGAATTTCCAAAGTCTTTATAAAAAATGCATAGATTGCCCCATGGTGAGAAGTAGCACAAATCACCTACATCGGGATCCGTTGCATCCGGTTCGCCTTTAGTCGGCAGCTTTTCAGGTGGATAGGCAATTTTCTCGGTACTGTTATAATCTGAAAACTCAGCGTCATAGGAAGTGCTTCGTAAAGGCATTGGCCGTTGGGGTATCATAGAGAACAATAGAAATCTCCTGTCCTTCGACGGTCATTTTTAATTTACGATTCGTTACATTTGGTGTAGCTTGTTGCGTTTTCACAACACTCGTGTCCGCTTTGGCATTCGAGCTTACAGCTTCTTTAGCATTCGAATTCGCAGCCTCTTTAGCCGTGCTCGACTGGCCGGCACAGGCCGTCAATATGGTAACAATCAGTGACATTGCCAGAAATACAATAACTTTTTTCATAAAAGCCCCCTCTTTTCTCAATGAAACTGTATCCAAAAGGCAAATACTCCATTCTCTTAATACCTTTATTGTAACTATATTTAGTTCATATTTCTAATACTTATCTCTCATTATTAGTTATGCCTAAAATGTATTTCTTAGCGAAATCAATAAATCTTGCTGTAGCTAATGAAAAAATATACGTATTTACTTCTTCACCAATTCATATCGTATATTACGGCTTCCACCAATCTGTACAATCTGCCCCTTATCTATCATTGATTTCAAAATACGCCCCGCCGTAGATTGACTAACACCCAATAATTCCTGAGTTTCTTTGCGAGTAATCACTTGCTTCTCCGCCAAGTGATGCATTATTTTTTCCTCATTCGAACTGCCAAACGGAACCACTGTCTCTCTAATCGCCTGTGGTTTCTCCGTCACTTCTCTCATAGTATTGACATTAGGTAGAATAATTTTAAACGTATTATTAGTAACTCGAAGTTGTGGCTGTAACGGAGCACCGACGTATGCATCCATAATTTTTTGCATACCTGTGCCATAAGCTTCAATGAGTTCTAAACGGTAAAAAACATTAGCCAGGTTCGGATTACGACACACCGAAACACCTGCTGTCACATCTTCTAACTCTAACCCGGGGAGCAGACCACCCAAAGAAACAAATTCTAACCTGTCTTCGAAAATACTGATTAATGTACTGGCACTAAATGAATAGTCTCGGTGAACTAACGTATTAAGTAATGCCTCGCGAACTGCAACTTCCGGATAATCTCGGGTGTCGATACGCCGAAGTTTTTCAAAAGTTGAACCGATTTGATTATGTAAATCAATATAATCGTAAACTTCATTCATTTGTTGCATAAGCGAACCGGAGAATTCTCTACGATCTTTAAATATATTTTGATTGGTTCCTTGAAATATGGCTGCCTTGATAGTATAAGGACACTGTTCAGATAGGAGTAAGCCCAAGTTCGTATATAATCCATCAGGAGATACTAGTTTTAAAGTTTTCAGCTGAGATGGCCCAAATGGAACCCTTCGAAGATCAAACTCTTTTTTGGTGGCTTCAAAAGTTAACTCCTGATTAATAGAACGCATATCCTCAAAGCTATCGTATTCTTCTTGAAAACTCATTCTACTCATTCCTTAGATTTCCCCCATCTATATTCTAACCAAATTCTAACTTTCTAATCACTTTCTAATCATTTCTAACCATTCTCATTAACAATGTCAATTAATATTTCTCAGCTCTCCATTATTAGGTATTTTAGAATATGAAATCTATGTAAAATAAAAAAGTAGCGAGAACCTAGCAAAAACAGGCCGTAACGAAATGTATTTTTCTACTCGCATTTCGTTACAGCCCGTTCGTATTACTTCTTAATATTAATCTTTGTCATTATTCGACTTAGAGTCTGCATAATAGTTAATTAAGCACCCCTTAGCAATAATAGATTTTTCTTCATTGCTCAAATAGCCTAGGTGTAATGTAATTTCTTCTTTTTTCCCATTATTAATCACATAAGCCTTAAAGTCGTCACTATCACTTAATAAGATAGCTCTTACATTAGGTACAAATACATAATCCCCTACCGCCAACTTTCTAGAGTCAGTTTCACTTGTTACAAATGGCAACATCCCCCAATTAATTACATTTGAACGATATCGTTTAGTAGCATATTCTAAGGCAATATTGGCTCCTCCACCTAATACACGCTGACAAGATGCAGCTTGTTCACGAGCGGATCCATCACCCGGTTTATTGGCATAAATCATGCTTGCTACAAGTGTCGACTTAGACAAATCATCTAATGATTTACCAAGATTCAAAGCGTCATTAATCATTTGATAAGCATTTTGTAATTCCAAATTAATAACTCCATCTTGACGGCTTTTTTCCCAGTCTCTTACTGTCTTAGCACGACCAACATATTCCGGCACTTTACGACTTAAAGCAAATTCTGAAAGTGCATAAGGATTTGAACGATAAGAGGAGGTTTCCCCAGATGGGATTAATTCATCAGTGGTTGTAACCGGATCATCAATGTATGCAGCTACTTTTAACAAAATATTATCTGTTAATGCTTCAATTTTTGGCCATGCTTTAATTGATGGACCATATACAAGTTCTTCAGCTGTATTCGCATCACCATAACCTTGATAAACCTTATTAACATATGGTTTATCATTAATGATAGGAAGCTATATTATCATCATAATCAACTTCAGTGGCTGCTGTTAAAGCGCCTTATTAATTGCTGTAGCCGCTATAGATCGTGCGTCCATCAGTGCAACCGAGGAAATTTGTCCCTGTCCCGGTTTGGAACCTTCACGATTAGGAAAATTACGCGTTGCATGTCGAGCAGATAGCCCACCATTATTTGGGGTATCACCAGCACCAAAACAAGGACCGCAGAATGCAGATCGAATAATAGCACCGGCTTCCATTAAATCACCTAGAGCACCATTTCTCATAAGTTCTAAGTAAATTGGCTGGCTGGATGGATACACGCTAAAGGCAAAACGTTCTTGTCCAACACCTTTTCCCTTTACAATATTAGCGGCCGCCATAATATTTTCATATAAACCGCCGGAGCAGCCTACAATTATTCCTTGATCTACATGAAGTTTATTCTCATGATATTTTTCCGGTAACATAAGACGTAATTCTTTATTATCCAATTGATCTACTGCATTTTTTTCAATTTGACGCAATAAATCTTGACCGCCTTCATTCAACTCTTTAATTGTATATACGTTGCTTGGATGGAACGGCATAGCAATCATACTTTCCACTTTATCGAGTTCTACTTTAACTAAACCATCATAATAAGCAATATTACCCGGCTGTAATAATTTATAATCAGAACCTCGACCATGAATTGTTAAAAATTCTTTAGTCGTATCATCTGTGCACCAAATTGTAGTAAGACAGGTCGTTTCCGTCGTCATAACATCGATACCATTGCGAAAATCCATGGATAAATTATGTATACCAGGTCCTACGAATTCCATAATTTTATTTTTAACAAAACCATTTTTAAAAACAGCTTTCTCTATAGCTAAAGCAACATCTTGTGGTCCAATGCCATGACGTGGCTTACCTGTCAAATAAATGGCAACTACTTTTGGTCGTTGAATATCATACGTACGGCCTAATAATTGTTTAACTAACTCCGGACCGCCTTCGCCGATGGCCATTGTTCCTAATGCACCATAACGAGTATGACTATCTGAACCTAATATCATCTTCCCACATCCTGCCATAGTTTCACGCATATATTGATGAATAACAGCCAAATGAGGTGGCACATAAATACCGCCAAAACGCTTAACCGCAGACAAACCAAATACATGATCATCTTCATTAATTGTTCCGCCAACGGCAGCTAAACTATTGTGACAATTAGTTAAAACGTAAGGAATAGGAAAACGATCTAACCCGGATGCTATTGCAGTCTGAATAATCCCCACATACGTAATATCATGCGATGTAAGTGCATCAAATTTAATACGTAAAGACTCATCCCCTTCACTAGTTTGATGTGCCATCATGATTCGATACGCCATGGTTTCTTTAGCGGCTTTTGTTTCATCAAATTCTTGACTACGCGAATGGTTTACAACGGATTCCTTAGTGACAATCTTGTTTCCATTTTCTAAAAAAATGCCATCTGAAATTAATGTTACTGCGTTCATGTCCCTACCTAACCTTTCTTTTTTATTCCAACGCTTTATATACTTTACTATCGAACATTAACTATAAATTAACCTTGTATCTCAATGACGGTTCTTATATAATTGATATAATAAATATTTATCGGAGGATTTCATGGATACAAAAGACTTTATATTGCTAAAAACTTTATATGAAGAAAAAAATATTACTTATACGGCAAAACGTTTATTTATGACCCAACCGGCCTTAAGCGAACGTATTAAACGTCTTGAAAAAGAATTTAATTGTAATCTGATTATCCGACAACCTCGTGGTATTGCTTTTACTTCGGAAGGCGAACAATTATATAACTATATGCAAGAGGCTGACAAAGCTACCAAGCTATAAAAAAACAAATTAAGTGCTACCGGCACTGAAATCAGAGGCACATTGCGTCTTGGTTGCTCTAATATTTTTGCCAAATACCACATTCCAAAAATTCTGTCAGCCTTTTCTCTAGCCTATCCATATATTGACATCAATATGTACAGCGGCTTAAGCTATCGCTTGTATCGACGATTCTTAGAAGGCGAATTAGACGTTACTATCGTTCGTGGTGCACACGATTGGAGCGAACATCATCTGGAACTCTTAAGTGAACCATTATGTTTGTTCAATAAATCAGAACTTTCATTTGAAAATTTACCACAACACTCATATATTCATTATCAAACCGATCCTAATTTACAGCAAACATTAGATGATTGGTGGTATAGTCATTATCAAACGCCCCCTAAAACTTCCATCGAAGTTGACGACATTGATACTTGCATAAAGTTAGTTCGCCAAGGCTTAGGATTTACTCTTCTCACAGAAAGTTGTGCCCAAGATGTTCCCGGTATCTATACCGCTCCACTAATTACTAAATCCGGTGATCCTTTACTCCGTACTACTAATTTATACTATCGAAATAACTATACATCAATGACACCGGTCAAAGCTTTTATAGACTTCATTATGAATTGGAAGTTGTAATTTTATATCCTATATTCTCTTTACAAATTTACTATATAACTAATTAGCAATATGTACAAATAATAAATAACTCAATTATCAATAAATTAAAACTATTTCTAATTTTATAGATGATTTACTTCTTATGGAACTAATTTAAGATATCTTTTCTTAAACAAAAAAACAAAGCGACTCGCCAATAATCCTCGAGTCGCTTATTTTTATATGAGCACTAATAAATCAAGGCAATATTGTTGTCTAAAACCTTTCGTGTATTTCATACCCATATAGAATTATTGAATATCTTTAATTAAATCGGCAAAACTATCGTCCAATATAATATTTCTTAACTTTTCTTCCGGAACTAGTTTTAAAAATGCATCCCAAACCTTTTCATAGGAAATCAATTTTTCAAACTGCGTATGTGGCCAATCGCTGCCCCATAATAAACGCTTAGCTCCAAAGGCGTCTATTAAGGCTGGCATCAATTCTTCGGCTAACTTAATATTTTCATCAAAAGACAATTCTTTTTTTAATCGATATGAGGCAGAAATTTTTACCCAAATTTGTTGGCTATTACCAACAGAAAGTAAATATTTAAACCCTTCATCCTCTAATAAATTTTCTGCAGTAGGTCTACTAAAATGATCTACTACTATTTTTACACCGGCATTTAATAAGTCATCAATTAATGGAGGTAACTGAACGGCATCAATATGTAACTCTACATGCCATCCTAATGTTTTTACATAATTAAGGATTTCAGGCCATTTGCTTCTTTCAAATTAGGGATTTGACGAGCGTATAGATTAAGTCGAATTCCAATAATATTGTTTTTTGCCAATGCTTGTAGTTCTTTAAGTGTGATTGTTGTATCGACAACAGCTACACCATAAAGCTTATCCGGGAATTTCTTTATAGCGTTTACCATATAGGTATTATCAAATCCTAAAAAGCTTGGTTGAATTAATACGCCTTTGTCCATTCCTTTAGATTCAAAATTAGAAATAAATTCCTCAACCAATGCACTATAAGTAGGTGCATAACGTCTATCACTCGCTAAATTTAAATTAGGCTCAAATTACATGTGCATGTGTGTCAACTCTCATATCTATACCTCTCTATCACATAATTAAATTAACAATAAATGCATAAATGATAGCAGCACCCAAACAAATAGGTACACCTCTAAAAATTAATTTCCCGAACATATCTACTCGTTCTTCTTCGCTTACTGTACTTAATACTAAGCTGCCACCCGAAGAAAATGGAGATATTGCAGTAGCTTGTGCCCCAATAACGATAGCTGAGAATAATACAGCCGCATCAATACCTGAAGCTTCAGCCAAATTAGGAACAAGTGGAAATAATGCCGGAGTTACTACACCCATAGTACTTGAAAAGAATGACATAAATCCACCAATAGCAGCCATTACAATAGGTACAACTGGAGCCGGAATCGTATCAGTAACAAATCCCGCAATTAATTTTACTGTTCCGGCTTTTATAGCTACTGATATTAACATCCCTACACCACAAATCATGATTAATGTACCCCACGGCACTTTTTTTTATGACTTCTTTTTCATCACCCAAGTTCATCAATAAAGCTAGGACTGCAAAAACAACAGCAACTAAACCAACATCAATAGCTTTATCAAGAGTTTTTATAAGACCAACTTGCGGGAAAATAATGTGTAAAATAGGGAAAATTAATACAACTACAATCATAGATACAACTAAAGCTAATGTTTTTTTCTGAACAGCATTAAATGCTTCCGGTAAAGAAATTTCTACAACATCAGCATTACCTTTTTTACGTGTATTAAATAAGATTAACAAACTCAATACTACTATTGGAACAACAAATGAGGCTAAAAAGATTTGGAATTCAAATCCATATGATACAGCTTCATAACCTGCTTGATTCATTAAGCCAATAAAAACAACACCCCCAGGGCTAATCATAAAATTGTTACCGCATAAAGCTCCATAGTTAACGGCCAAAGCGCCGATTAATGGACTTAACCCTGTCTTTCTGCATAGAAGCATAGTGATTGGTGTGAAAAAGGCCATTACTGCAAAGAATCCGGCACCTAATGCAGCTAAAATAGTGGCAGCTATAAAAATAGCAAATGGCAACAATTTAGGAACTTTGCGAGTTCTATATAGCATGTGCTGAGCTAACTTCTCTAATGTCCCATTAGTCATTGCAAAGTTATAGAATAAAGAAATAGCTAAGATTACAAAGAATATACTTATCGGCCACATTTTGATAATGTCGCCAGACTTAATGCCTAAATAAAATGTACCAATAATATAAGCAAATACTATCCCAAAAAAACCTGTGTTAATTTTAGTCCTATACCCTAATGCAATAGCGAGTATAATGGCACATAAAATTAAAATGTTAGCCATACAATTCCCTCCTATCAATTACCTATACCCATCTTTGATATTCGTTGCGCGCAATTACATTTTCAAATACAGTATATAATCTAAAGTCATAAACAACAAATACTGATTACTTTGCATCTAATATAGATTATTTTTATGCCTTAAATAAACATCCATTACTATGATTAGATATCAGGAGAAAAATTACATACTATTAACTTTGCTAAAAATAAAAAATATAGCGATTATACAGGCTATTCTGTACAATCGCTACATTTTTAAACTTAAAGAATATTTCTTTATCCTAATTTTTCTGATTCTTTTCTATTTTTCTTGATTAAAAACGTATCTGTATCCGCATCAGAATTCCAATGACATTCCATAACAATCACACCAAGAAAATACATTATCAAATTACTATCTATTCTTAAAAAAATCATCTTTAGAGATATTTTCATAAATTCGTTGTCGTTAATGAATGATAAAAATTACGTTCATCTTTAGTAAATCCTTTAAAAAGCTTTTCATTCCATTCATCTAATACATTTTCAATATCTTTTCTCATATCACGAGCTTTATCTGTAGCATAAATATTATAAGCTCTACGATCCTCAGCATTATTTACTTTAGTAAAATATCCGGCTTCAATAAGTTTAGCCACAGCTCTTGCAGTAGTTGCTTTATCAATTTCTATATTATTAGACAATTGCTCTTGTGTAATTCCATCATTTCGTATAGCCTCCATAAAGAAAATATATTGGCCACTTCCTAGCTGATACTTCTTTAAATGTTCACTAAAATATACTTGACTATATCGATATAGCAATGAAATATATCTTGCTAATCTTACTCTTGCTCTTGCCACTTTTAAATCTCCTATTAATATAAAGACTTATCTCAAATAAAAACTCTTTATATTTAGTATATCATCTCAAAGCCAAATGATTAATCTATTTTTATATTATATAATACGTTAATTACAAAAAAGGTGATGAGCAAATGCCCATCACCCTCCTAGTATTATTGTAAAAATTTATACTATTATTTAATCAGCCCCTATTGACTTTTAATAATCCTGACTGTCCAAGTTTAATAAACTATAGTATTAGAAAATGCCCAATACCTTCCAATAGGTTTGTGAGAAAACTAACAACAAAATATACCCTACAATCGTTAATGGTATACCAACCTTCATACAATCTTTTGTTGAAAAAGTATCTGTTGCAAATGCAAGAATCCCCTGTGGTGTATTAACCGGCAAAATAAACCCAAAATTAATAACAAAATGAAATACCATTGTTAAACCAACAATATTTAATCCCTCAAGTGGTAATCCTTGTAAAAGAGCGATAACAATCGGAATCATTGCCGAAGCTATTGCTGAACCAGATGCAAATCCAAGATGAATAATAATAATA
>ENA-OQBT01000798-OQBT01000798.1-human-gut-metagenome-genome-assembly--contig:-NODE-798-length-16482-cov-3.064812_pt1 | contig 16482 bp, 25 predicted proteins | sample MGYA00242749_ERZ504557 | MGnify/ENA primary metagenome ERZ504557 (study PRJEB26092, sample SAMD00036243) | human gut metagenome | host: Homo sapiens | study: EMG produced TPA metagenomics assembly of... | reverse complement strand
GAGGAAGCGTCGAGCTTCTGCCGGGCCAGGCCGCTGTCGATGAGGCGGGCCGCCTTGCGGATACCGGCATAGAGATTGAGGACGCTGCCGCCGACGTAGAGTCCGGCGCCTGCGTTGAGGAGGACTGCGTCCGGGCCCCGCCCTTGTGTCCATCGAGGACGGCACGGGTAATGGCCGCGTTATGCTTCGGCAGGCCGCCGCGCAGTTCATCGCGCGAAGCCTGGGCAGGTTGAAATCTTCCGGCCTGATTTCATACGTCGAAAACGATTCCGGCGTAAATTCACAGATCGTCGTCGCCGCAGACGCCGAAATTTCATCACTGCCATCCTGGCCATAGACAACCATACCGTGACGGACACCGAGGGCAGCCAGGACATGAGCCATGGGCTCGACCAGATGCGGTGCATTGACGCCGAGGATCTCATATACGGAGTGAGCCGGATTGGTCAAAGGCCGCAGGACATCAAAGACAGTATAAATGCCCAACTGTTCGCGGACAGCATCGATGCGTTTCATCATGTAGTAGTAATACCGCGTATAAAAATAACAAAGGCCGATCTGTTGGAGCATGTCCAGACAACTTTCGGGACTGAGGAAGATATTGGCCCCCAAGGCCTCCAGACATCGGCCGACCCGCTGCGAGACGTCTTGGCCCGATTGCCATGCTTGGCGACGCGGACGCCGCCGGCGGCGATGACGAACGATGCCGTCGTCGAGATATTGAAGGTCTTAGTCCGGCCGCCGCCAGTACCGACGATATCGAAGACGTCCATCGTGCAGGGAACGTGCATACTATATTGCCGCATAGTCCGGGCAAAAGCGTGATTTCTTCTTCCGACGCGCCTTTCGTCGTCAAGGCTGCTAAAAAACCGGCCAACTGGACATCAGAAATCGTCCCTTCCATAATCTGCTCCATGACGATGGAACTTTCCCGCTGGTTAAGGTCCTTTCCCTTAGTAATGGTTTTCAGTAAACTGGTCAGCATCATACTCACCTCCGCCTGAAAAAACGGAACCGTACTATTCTCTTTTATTATAGCATATTATGCCCATCAGCGCCGCAAAAAGGCTCATTCTTCCTCTAACTCGGCAATGCGCTGTTTCAATTCCCGTTCTTCGTAAAAAACTTTTTCCAGGCACAGGCCCTGGGCTGGTGCCGTCGCCCCAGCTGTCCGGTCGCCACCTTCCAGGATTTCCCGGAAGCGGTCCGGAGTCAGGCGGTGGAGTCCCAGGTCGACGAGGCCGCCGGCGATGTTGCGTACCATGTGGTAGAGGAAGCCGTCGCCGACGACGTCGATGTCGAGGACATGGCCCCGCTCGTGAAGGGTAATAGAGTACATGGTCTTGACGGGATTCATGGGCGTCGTATTCTGGCCTTCAAACGCCGAAAAATCATGCGTCCCCAAGAGGATAGCCGCGCCTTCGCGCATGGCCTGCCGGTCCAGGGGTTTGCGGATGAACCAGGCATAGCGCAGGAGGAAAGGGTCGTGCATGCGGTTATTGTCGATGGAATAGCGATAGTGCTTGCCGACATTATCATGGCGGACGCTGAAGCGGTCCGGCATCTCTTTAGCCGATAAGACGGCAATTTCCGGCGGCAAATAGCCCTTCATGGCATACGGTATCTTTTCCGTCGGAATCGAGCCCTGGCCGTAGAAGTTGACGACCTGGCCGCGGGCATGGACGCCGGCATCGGTGCGGGCGGCGCCGTAAATGGTGATGGGCGTCCGGAAAATAGCCGACAGCCCCTGCTCGAGGCAGCGCTGGATCGATTCGGCATTGGTCTGGCGCTGGAAGCCGTGGAAATCGGTGCCATCATAGGCGACGACGAGGCAGATATTCTTCTTCATCATAACCACCGCATAGCCGCCAGGACGGCCGTGACGATCAGGACGGCGGCCATGGCGATGCCGTCGCGATAGGTATAGGACAATTCATTCATCCGCGTCCTCCCTTCGCCGCCGCGATAGCAGCGGGCTTCCATCGCCGTTGCCAGGTCATCGGCCCGGCGGAAAGCGCTGACGAAGAGCGGCACCAGGAGGGGAATCATATTCTTGCCGCGCTGCAAGAGGCTGCCACTGGTAAAATTAGCCCCCCGCGCCGTCTGGGCCTTCATGATGCGGTCCGTTTCTTCCAGGAGCGTCGGAATGAAGCGCAGGGCGATGGTCATCATCATGGCCAGTTCGTGTGCCGGCACGCCGATGCGCTTGAAAGGATTGAGCAGGTGTTCAATGCCGTCGGTCAGGACGATTGGCGACGTCGTATAGGTCAGGAGCGACGAAAAGACGATGAGGAAGACCAGGCGGGCCGTCATGAGCGCCCCCTGGTACAGGCCTTCTTTGGTGATGTGGAAGATACCGTACTGCCAGAGGACATCGCCAGGCGTCGTGAAGATATGGACGCCCATCGTGAAGATGATGATGACCCACAGGGGCTTCAAGGACTTGAGGATGAATTTCACCGGCAGGCGGGAAATGGCAAAACTCAAGCGACGAAAGCCGTGACCAGGGCATACGAGGCCAGGGAATGGGCAAAGAAGATGGCGATGATGAAAATCATCGTAGCTACGATCTTGATGCGCGGATCGAGTTTATGTAAGAAAGACGTGCCGGGAAAATACTGGCCCAGCGTAATATCAGTGAGCATGGCCCTTGCCTCCTTTCAGGCAGTCGAAAATAGCCTGTGCCCCTTCTTCGACGGTCCGGACCCGGTCGTCGACGGCAAGGCCCCGTCCCTGGAGGTATTGGAGCACTCCCGTGACGGGCGGCACGGATACGCCGGCATCGTGCAAGGCGCGCTGCTGGGTCGCAAAGATATCCAGCGGTTCGCCGTCGAGGACGATATGGCCTGGGACAAGACCAGCAGGCGGCTGGCCAGGCGGGAAATATCGTCCATATTATGGGAGACTAAGATGACCGTAATGCCCTTCTCCTGATGCCAGCGCTGGATTTCTGAAAAGATTTCCCGCCGGCCGATGGGATCCAGGCCGGCCGACGGTTCATCCAAGATGAGATACGACGGGTGGATGGCAATGACGCCGGCAATGGCAACGCGGCGCATCTGCCGCCGCTCAAGCGGAACGGCGAGCGGTCGGCATAGGTCTTGTAATCGAGGCCGACGAAGTCCATCGCTTCTTTGACCCGTTCTGTCACTTCGTCTTCGCTCAAGCCGAAGTTGCGCGGCCCGAAGGCGATGTCTTTGGCAATCGTTTCTTCAAAGAGCTGATATTCCGGGTACTGGAAGACCATGCCCACTTTGTGGCGCACGGCCATGGCTTCTTTCGTCTTCTTGCCGATATCCGTCCCGTCGACGGTCACGGTCCCGGCCGTCGGCTTGATGAGGCCGTTGAGGATCTGGACCAGCGTCGACTTGCCCGAGCCGGTATGACCGATGATGCCGACAAATTCCCCTTTATGGATTTCGACATCCGTATCGTAAAGGGCGGTCTTCTCGAAAGGCGTCCCGATTCCGTAGGTATAGGTCACATTGCTTAACTTAATCGACATAATGCATCTCCTAATTCTTCCTCGGTAATGATGGAATCCGGCAAATCAAGGCCTTTCTGGCGCAGCCGTTCTGCCAGTTCGGCAGCTACGGGCACGTCGAGACCCATAGCCTTCAGTTCCTTGACATGCGTAAAGACGTCGCGCGGCGTCCCGTCCATCTTCATTTCGGCCCGGTCGACGACGACGACGCGGTCGGCCTGGACAGCTTCTTCCATGAAATGAGTGATGATGATGATGGTAATGCCTTCGTCATGGAGCTGATGGAGCGTATCCATGACTTCCTTGCGGCCGACGGGGTCAAGCATGGCCGTCGGTTCGTCCAGGACGATGCAGTCACACTGCATGGCCAGGATACCGGCAATGGCGACGCGCTGCTTCTGGCCGCCGCTCAAGAGGTGCGGCCCGTGTTTGGCATAAATAGTCATATTGACGCGGCGCAGGGCCTCGCTGACACGGGCTTGATTTCATCAGACGGGATGCCCAGGTTTTCCGGCCCAAAAGCCACGTCTTCTTCGACGACGGCGGCGACGATCTGGTTATCCGGATTCTGGAAGACCATGCCCACGTGCTGGCGTATCTTCCAGATATTGTCGGGGTCATCGGTCCGCATGCCGCAGACTTCACACGTGCCGGACGTCGGCGTCAGGAGGACATTGAAATGCTTGGCCAACGTCGACTTGCCGGAACCGTTGGTCCCGATGATGGCGACAAATTCGCCCTTGCCGATTTCCAGGGAAATATCCTTCAAGGCATAGACCACCTTGCCGTCTTCATCTTCATAGGTATGGCTGAGATGATCCGTTTTAATCATAAGTTCTGTCATACTAACTCCTTAGTTGTTCATGGTTAAAAAATACGGCTTCCGACCTGGTAGACGACGAAGGTCAGGCCCCAGGCGACGGCAACCTGGAAACAGACGGAAAAGGCCGTCCACTTCCAGCTGTGCGATTCAGCGTGGATCGTGGCGATCGTCGCGGCGCAGGGGATATAGAGCAGGGAGAAGAGCATCATGCAGTAGGCATTGAGCTGGGTGAACCCGCCTTGACTCATCATGACGCCAGGGCTGCCAGGCCGCCGGCGAATTGATGTTGACGCCATCGAAGAGGACGGCAAAACTGGAAACGACGACTTCCTTGGCGGAAATACCGGCCAGGAGGGCCAGACAAATCTGCCAGTACCCCAGCCGATGGGCGCAAAGAAAGGTACGATGCCTTGCCGATGATAGCGCCGAAACTGTCGGCCATGTCGCCATAGCCGGCGGGGCCGAAGTTGAGGATGAACCACATGAGGATGGATGCGGCGAAAATGACCGTACCGGCACGGCTCAAATAGTCCTTGATCTTTTCCCAGACGTAGATGTAGACCGTGTGGGCACTGGGGCGCTTGTATTCAGGCAGTTCGATGAGCAGGTCGTTTTCCTTCTTGACATGACTGAAGACATTCATGGCCTTCAAGGCGACCAGGGCAACGACGATGCCGATGAGGTACATGGAATAGGCGACGATCATGGCGTCGTTAGGGAAGAACATACCCGAAAAGAGGATGTAAATCGGCAGGCGGGCACTACAGGACATGAACGGCGTGACCAGCATCGTCCGATAGCGGTCGCGCTTATCTTCCAGGGCCCGCGAAGCCATGATGCCGGTACACTGCAGCCGAAGCCGAGGATCATGGGGATGAAAGCCCGGCCCGATAAGCCAGGCGGTTCATGATGTCATTCATGACATAGGCCACGCGGGACATATAGCCGCTGTCTTCTAAGAGGGCCAGGGCGAAAAAGAGGATACAGATGTTGGGCAGGAAAGTCAAAATCCCGCCGACGCCAGCGATGATGCCGTCGCAGACCAGGGAAATGAGCATATCATCAGCGCCCAGCGAGGTCAGTCCCCCTTCCGCCATGGCCGACAGGGCATCGATGGACCCTTGGAAGGAATCCTGTACCATGTCGCCGACGAAGAAGGTCAGGAAGAAGACGATAGCCATGATGGCCAGGAAAATCGGGATGCCCAGCCATTTATCGGTCAGGTAGCGGTCGACGGAGTCCGTAGCAGCCGCCTTCGACGCCTGATTGACGACGACTTCATGGATGATTTCTTCGATGAAGGCGTATTTCTCCGTAATGATATCCGTTTCATAACTGCGGTCCAGGACGTGGTGGACGTCGTCGACGGGATATTTGGCCGCAATCTCCGGATCCTTTTCAAGGAGCTTCAAGGCATGCCAGCGATGATTGTACAAGTCCGGATATTTATCGTGCAAAAGGTGGCGCACGGCGTCGATGCGGTCTTCCATTTCATCGCTGTAGACCATGGCAAATTCACTGTGATGGTTGTGCTGATGATTGGTCTGATCCGAATGGTTGTGGATGAGCCGGTCCGGATGGACGTGGTCCTTATGATGGACGGCGGCATGGAGCAGGACGCTCAGGCCGCGGCGTTTCAAGGCCGATACGGGGATGACCGGCACGCCGAGCATTTCCGGCAGACGGTGCAAGTCGATTTCCATACCCCGCTTCTCGACGATATCCATCATATTCAAGGCGACGACGACGGGCTTGCCCAGTTCCAGGAGCTGCAAGGTCAGGTAGAGATTGCGTTCCAGGGCCGATGCATCGATGACGTCGACGATGACGTCGACATCGTCACTGAGGATGAAATTACGCGAAACCTGTTCTTCCATGGTATACGACGTCAAGCTGTACGTCCCGGGCAGGTCGACGAGGTGGATGTGATAACCGTGGGCATTGATGGCGCCTTCGACCTTTTCGACGGTGACGCCGGGCCAGTTGGCCACTTTGAGGTTGGCCCCGGTGTAGGCATTGAACAAAGTCGTCTTGCCGCAGTTCGGGTTGCCGATGAAAGCGACTGTCATTTCCTTCTTTTCCACTTGGGCCGGTGCCTTAGGAACCTGTGCTTCCCTCGTCTGCGCCTTTACTTCGCTAGTCATGGTCCTTCCCCCTTACTTCGATGTGCGACGAAATCCCTTTGCCCAAAGCCAGGCGGGTACTGCGCATCTTGATGATGACCGTTCCTTCGTTCTTATTGTTGAGCACGGAGATTTCCGTCCCTTCGATCATGCCCAGAGCCTGCAGACGTTTTTCCGTCTGGTCCGGCAAGGTCAATTTTTCTACAATATAATCGCAACCGATTTTCCCTTCTGCTAAAGTCATACTGCCGCCCCCTATCGCGCCGTTCCGGGCCATAGGCATTGTCGCCGGACGTCCCCTTGACGGTAAACAAGCCCAGATAAGACACAGCCATGATCGACTGAGCTGCCATAGCGGCTGTATCCTGTCCCAGGACAGGCAGGACATAGCTGGCCAGGTAACAAATAAAAGGAACGGCGAACATGAGGCCCGGCTTGTTGATGTCGTGACAGCGGCGGACGCCAGGGAAATCTGGACCAGACAGCCGGAATGGACAGCAGGACGAAGATAATCGCGAAAATGATGGCATATTCCATATGATTGATCAAAATAGATTCGACGATCTTGCTGTAGAGGATGATAGAGAACATGAACTGGGCGAACATTAAAATCAATGTCCGGAAAATAAAAGGCCGGCGCTGAATACGGCCGGTAAAGCGGAAATACTTGGCCTTCAGATCGGCAAAGTCACGGAAACTGACCAGGCTGTTTTCGCTCCCCGGACCGACAGGCATGGCAAAACCGCGGTGAATCCGGGCCGATTGGCGGGACCGCTTCTTCAATTTAATTTTTTGATTGCGTTGAGACACAACGATTACCTCCTATAAAATGCTTACAGTACTATCCTACTATATTCATGGCCTCGATTCAATTCATTTCTGTCAAAATATGATATAATAGAAAAAATTACTTTAAGGAGGTCCTTATGGAATCTACTGTCTTTACGAATCTGCGCGGCTCTGAAGGAGCCCTGACCTTTAATTTTTTCTGTGAATCCTTGATTACCTCACTCCATACCTTGACGCACGTCATGGAAGATGCCGGCATCGCCGTCCCGGATAACGTCGGCGACGTCGCGAGCCCTGGGAGAAATGGGCAGCCACCTCATGGAAGACTACCAGCGCGGCGAGCTCGACCTGGGCCGTTTCAAAGATGAAATCCTCGATTTCTACGACCTCAACTTCGCCGTCAACGACGCCCTGGCTTCGGCCATCATGAGCCACGACGACCTGCAGTACTATTACTACGTCTATATGCAGGGCCTGTATATCTTCTTCCCCAACATGATGGAAGCCTTCAACGCCGACATCGAAGACGAAAAAATCATTCCCTTCCTTGACGAACTGGCCAACGAATTTCGCCAGCTCGCCGGCAGCGGATCGTGATGGCACCCTGCGGCCTAGTGGCTCGTGGCTTCGGACTGCGGCATGGTGACTCGTGGTTTCGGCCTGCGGCTAGTGGCCGCATCGTAAGGACCGTCCGTAGGGGCCGTCCCAAAGGGCGGCCCGTTGTAGGAATCCCACCATCGGCAATCTGTAGGGGCGACCACGTGGGCGCCCGTTGTGGGAATCCCGCATCTCGTTCCATAAAAAGGGCTTGTCGCACGACGACAAGCCCTTTTTGAGTTTGAAGTTAAAAGTTCAGCCCCTTATTTCAACCTGCGGGACGCCCTCTGGGCGTCCCCTACGAATGCAGCCTACGAATTGAGTCTCACAAATTACAGGATGAAGAAGTAGACGAAGGAAATGACGGCTACGACGAAGCGATAGTAGCAAAGGATGCCAGCGTCGATTTATTCATGAACTTCAGGAACCAGAGGACCGAAATGTAAGCGACGATGAAGCCGTAATGAAGCCGATGATGATCATGACCAGGTCATTGCCGCTGAGGTCGCTCAAGCTCTTCAAGAGGTCGTAGAAGCAGGCGACGATCATGACCGGCACAGCGATGATGAAGGAAAAGTCAGCCGCTGCCTTCCGGCTGAGGCCCAGGAAGAGGCCGCCGGCAATGGTTGAACCGGAACGGGAAAAACCAGGCCATAAAGCCAGGACCTGGAACATTCCCGTCAAGAAGGCCTGTGCAATGGTCATCTTTTCTACATCGTTGCAGACCGTCTTGGTATGGGATTTTTCAGCGACGAGCATGAAGATACCGCCGATGATGAGGCCGATGATGACCGTACCGGCTGAAAAGAGATAGGTCTTGATGGCATGGTGGGCCAGATAGCCGATACCCATGACCGGTACGATACCGGCCGCGATGTGAGCCAGGGTCAGACCCGTATCGGTGCGGAACCAGTTTTCCCGGCGGAAGAGGTCCCAGCAGCGGTACTGGTGGAGCATGCGGATGAATTTCTCTTTATAGATGATGATGACCGACAAGATGGCGCCAAGCTGGATGAAGACTTCAAAGACACTGGCCCGGGGTCCTGTAAAGCCGAGCATATCGCCGACGAGAATCATATGGCCCGTCGAAGAAACTGGCAAATATTCAGTCACCCCTTCGACGATACCCAGGATGACGGCAATAATATAATCACTCATTTTTCTAACTCCTTTTCGCGGAACACTTGATGAAAAGCTTACAACAATACTTGAAAGTATACCACAATGGCAGGCAAAAAAAGTGCTGCTGCGCAAAGAGCACTTCTTTGCGTAACAGCACTTACAGAGACGAGGGCCTGTGAAAAACGGCCTTTATTCATCCAGGCAAATGACGTGATTCGGGTTGTCGATGACGAATTTAGCATATTTCGGATCGCCATTGTGTTCAAAGTACAAGGTATTGCCTTCCAAACTGCCGCGCCAGCTGACGATGATCGGGCATTCCCGGCTCAACTTCTTCAACATGGCGACGGGGTCGAGGTTCAAGATCGGTGCGAACAGAAATTCCACGTTATCAATCATGACGACACGGGCATTGAGGCGGTGGATTGCTGCCGATACCAGGGCAATGGCCTTATCCGGGCGGTCGGCACGAGGAATTTCCAAAAATTCATCGTCAAAGAGTTCCCGGGCTTCACAGATTTTCCAGCCGTCCTGGAAAGTCAGTTCACGAATCAGTTTGCTCTTGCCGGAACCAGGGCCGCCAATGAGAATCAACAATTTTTCATCGTCCTGGGCAATGTACTTCCACCGTTTTAAAACATCTGCATCTGTAACCATGAAAATCACCTTCGTTTTCTTATATTATTTATTTTATTATACCTAACTTTCATCATATAAGTAAAGCATTTTTGCTATTTTATTTTGACATATGATAAAGCAGTATGTAGCATCATTTCAAACCATACCGTTCCATCGGGTCCTGGATGTTCTTGATGGGCGTCGCCGTCAAGATGATGTCATCGACATAGGGCTCGTTGTGGCGCACGACGATGACCAGGGATACGCCCTTCTGATACGGGCTGTCATAGTAATAGGCGTCGACGGATTTCTCCTTATCCGGTCCCCATTCGATGCGGTCCGGCCGGCCGTATAAAGCCAGGATTGTCGAGAGTGATAGCCCAAGGTCGCGCCGCGGCCCGTGTAAGCGTTATTCGTCAAGAGGAAGACTTTCTGCACGATGTTGCGCCGGTCTACTTCGACGCCGTAATCGCCATAGAGCCAGAAATTACTGTTGTTGCGCTTGACCAGGTTAGTCCACATGTTGTACTTGTTCGCTTCAAAAGGTTGGTTGAGGCCGAAGCCCATGAGGGTAAAGTCCCGTTCGCCCAATTTCATGCGGTCCGCCGCTTCTTCTCCCGTAATGTACGGCGGCCGTACCGGCATGAGGGCCACTCGTTCGATGCGGCGGTTGCCGATGGCAAAGACGTACATGACATCTTTCCGCGGGCTTTCATAGGTAAAGTAATAGACGTTGCATCGGCGTCGCGCAGGACGGAATCGGGCAGGCCGTACTGGCGCAACAGCACTTCTGCCGGATATTTCAGGCGGACATCCCGGCCGATGAGGATGTTCGTCCCAGACGACAGGAACATCGATTCTGCCCCGGGAATGACGGCTTTCCGGTTCCCGGCACTGTAGCGCAGGCTGTCCGCCGTCTTGTTGCGGAAGACGAAGCGCATCTTCAAGTCCTTGTCGTTGTACTGCATGGTCGTATAATGGGTACTGCGCGAAAACTTCGTCGGCGGCCCGAAGATGCGTTTGACCTTGGCCGGCTGTCGCCATGATGGATACTGCCAATATAGAAATCGCTGGCCTGCAGCGGCGGGATAGACAGCGTATTCAGGGAGTCGAGGAGGACGCAGTCATCATCCGTCGGTACATGGGCCGTCTCTTTTTTACTATCTTTGCCGTCTTTATCGGTTTTATCCGCTTTTTTATCCACCTTGCCGTCTTTATCGCTTGTCCCGTATGCAGCGGCTTTGGCAGCCTTAGGGGCTGTCTGGCTGGTCCCGGCCTTCTCAGCCGTAACAGCCGCAGCCCCGGCCAGGGCTTTCCCCATTTTTTCCGCCGGAACTGCTCCCATAGCGGTTCCCCAGGCCAAAGACACAGCAAAGACCAGTGCAGCCATAGCTGTACGTTTCATGGCGTCCCTCCTTCGTAGGATTGAGAAAACGGAGCTGTCCTAGGAAGACAGCTCCGTTTTACGTTGGTCGAAAGCCGTTCATCGTTTGTCGCAAGGGATCCAACAATATCAAGCCATCGCGATGAACGACGAACGACGAACGAAAAACTGTTAAGTCAAAGGAATCGTGCATGATGGCAGAAACCTTCATGGAACCGTCCTTATCTTATTTATGCTGTTCCGGACGGCTCAACGGGAAGAGAAGGACGTCGCGGATGGACGGGCTGTTGGTCAGGAACATGACCAGGCGGTCAATGCCAATGCCCAAGCCGCCTGTCGGAGGCAGGCCGTATTCCAGAGCGCGGCAGTAGTCTTCATCCATCTGATGCGCTTCGTCATCGCCGCGTTCCCGTTCTTTCATCTGTTCGATGAAGCGGTTACGCTGGTCGATGGGGTCATTCAATTCCGAGAAACCGTTTGCCAGTTCACGGCCGTAGATAAAGGCTTCGAAACGATAAGTCAGGAGCGGATTATCGCGGTCCTGTTTGGTGAGCGGCGAAATTTCCAGGGGATGACCGGTGATGATGGTCGGCTGGATGAGGTTTTCTTCGACGAATTTTTCAAAGAAAGCGTTGATAATCTTGCCGACGCCATCGAACTGGCCGTATTCGACGTCATGTTCGTCAGCCATCTTGCGGGCTGTTTCGACGTCCGTAATGCCTTCGAAGTCAGCACCGCTGAATTTCTTGACCGCTTCGATCATGGTCATGCGGTCCCAAGGCGGCGTGAGGTCGATTTCTTTGTCGATATAGGTCAATTTCATCGTGCCATAGAGCATTTCAGCCAGTTTGGAAACCATGTCTTCAGTGATGTTGATGACATCTTCCAAGTCGCCGTAAGCCTGGTACAATTCAACCGTCGTAAATTCCGGATTGTGCCGCGTGTCGATGCCTTCGTTGCGGAAACAGCGGTTCATTTCATAGACTCGTTCCAAGCCGCCGACGAGGAGGCGTTTGAGGTGGAGTTCCGGAGCGATGCGCAGGTAAATGTCCATATCGAGGGCGTTGTGATGCGTCTTGAACGGACGGGCAGCCGCGCCGCCGGCAATGGTATGGAGCATCGGCGTTTCAACTTCCAGGAAATGACGGTCGTCGAGGTATTTGCGGATGCCTTTGATGATCTTCGACCGTTTGATGAAGGTATCTTTGACTTCCGGGTTGACGATGAGGTCGAGGTAACGCTGACGATAACGCGTTTCCTTGTCCGTCAGGCCATGGAATTTTTCCGGCAGCGGGCGGAGGGATTTGGACAAGAGGTCCATTTTTCGACGCGGATCGTCGTTTCCCCGGTATGAGTAACGAAGACCGTCCCTTCGATGCCGACGATATCACCGATATCGAGGAGCTTGAATAAGGTATATGATTCTTCACCGAGAACATCTTTACGGAAATAGAGCTGGATTTCACCACTCAAATCGCGAAGGACGCAGAAAGCCGTCTTGCCGTGGCGGCGGATAGCCATGAGGCGGCCGGCGACACTGACGACGGTTTCATTCTTTTCCAGTTCTGCAGCGTCATCCTTGACTTCCTGTGCATGATGATCCCAGTTGTATTTCTGACCGAAGGGATAGACGCCGGCGTCGATAAATTCCTGCATCTTTTCGCGGCGGACCTTCATTTGGTCATTCAATTTTTCTTCTTCAATAATAGGCGTTTCTTTTTCTTTCGTATCCGACATGTTATTCCTCCTAGGATTATTCTGCATCAGGCGGCAAGATGCGGTATTTGATTTCACCTGCCGGTGCTTTGACGGTAACGATAGCCGGATTGGCAGTATCGATGACCTGGCCGAGAATGGCCTTCCCTACAGGAGATTCATTGGAGATGCGGCCGTTGAACGGATCGGCTTCAGCCGTACCGACGACGGTGTATTCGAAGCGGTCGCCTGTTTCGACATCTTCCAGGATGACTTTCGAACCGAGGCGGACTTTATCCGAACCGTCATCGGTTTCCTTGATGATCTTCGCCGTGCGGATTTTAGCTTCCAATTCGGCAATGCGGCCTTCGATGATGCCCTGTTCATTCTTGGCGGCATCGTATTCGGCATTTTCGCTCAAGTCACCAAGGGCGATTGCTTCTTTAATGCGCTGGGAAATTTCAATACGGCGAACTGATTTCAGTTCATTCAATTCATCTTTTAACTTCTGTAACCCTTCCTGGGTAATCAGCGTTTCATTAGTCATGATTTTCCTGATCCTCCTGCGATATAATCACGTTTCACTATGATATCTTTAATTTATACCGTACTCTTAATTATATGCATATCTGTCCCTTGTGTCAATAAAGCGGCTTTCGTATCGCTTCAGCGCGCCTTGTCCATCATATCGCGGACGATGGATCGAAATTCATCAGCCGAAGCGGCGCGATTGATTCTTTCGCGGAGCGCTGCCGAGCCGTAGAGGCCGTGCGTATACCAGGACGCATGGGAACGCATTTCCCGGACGCCGATGTATTCGCCTTTATAGGCCAGCAGGGCTTCGAAATGGGACAACATCTGTTCATAGCGTTCCATCGCCGTCGGCGGTGGCAGGACTTCCCCCGTCGCCAGGTAATGGCGTATCTGCGGGAAAATCCAGGGATTCCCCTGGCACCGCGGCCGACCATGACGGCACCGCAGCCCGTTTCCTTCATCAGGCAGCAGCCGACGGGCCATCTACGACATCGCCGTTGCCGATGACCGGGATGGATACGGCCTGGACGACGGCTTTGATTTTTTGCCAGTCCGCCTTGCCGCTATAGAATTGTTCCCGTGTCCGGCCGTGGACCGTGACGGCAGCTGCACCGGCCGCTTCAGCCCGTTTGGCCAGCTCCGGTGCCGTAAACGAAGCGTCATCCCAGCCGGTACGCATCTTGACCGTGACCGGAATGGACACGGCGCGGACGACGGCACGGATGACCTTCTCTGCCAGGGGCAGGTCCTTCATCAGGCCGACCCATCGCCATTCTTGACGACCTTCTTGACGGGACAGCCCATATTGATGTCGACAATATCGGCGCCTGCTTCTTCGACGACAGCCGCTGCCTGGGCCATGACCTCCGGATCCGAACCGAAAATCTGCATGGACAGGGGATGTTCCCCGTCTTCGATGTGCAGCAGTTCTTCCGTATGCTGGTTGCGATAGCGGATACCCTGGGAACTGACCATTTCCGCACAGACCAGGGCCGCCCCGTAGCGGTGGGCGATGACCCGGTATGGCGCATCACAGACGCCGGCCATCGGCGCCAGGATGACCGGCGCCTCGAGTTCGACCGTGCCGATGGAGAAAGGCTTAATGGTTGCGGTCATAAATGATTCTCAGCCCTTCCAGGGTCAGCATAGGTTCGACGACGTCGATAGCGTCCGTTGCCGGAGCGACGATGACAGCCAGGCCGCCGGTAGCGACGACTTTGGCCTTACAGCCCAGTTCCTTGCGCATGCGGGCCACGATGCCGTCTACCTGGCCGACGAAGCCATAGAAGACCCCGGCCTGCATACTTTCGACGGTGTTGCGGCAAATGACCTTATCCGTGCTGACGACTTCGATACGCGGCAATTTCGCCGTGCGCTGTACCAGGCATCTGTAGAGATGCCGATGCCCGGGCAGATAGCACCGCCGAGGTAGGTCCCTTTCTTGTCGACGGCGCAGAAGGTCGTCGCCGTGCCGAAGTCGATGATGATGACCGGGCCGCCGAATTTTTCATACGCTGCGACAGCGTTGACGATGCGGTCAGCGCCGACTTCACGGGGATTATCGTATTTAATGTCCATGCCCGTCTTGACGCCCGGTCCGATGACCAGCGGTGTCAGGCCGAAATAGCGCTGGCACATGCGTTCCAGCGTGGGCATGACCGGCGGGACGACGGACGAAATGATGATGGCATCGATTTCGTCGGAGTTGACGCCGTTCAAATAAAAGAGGTTGCGGATGAGACGCCGTATTCATCGGTCGTGCGGAGACGGTCCGTCGATACGCGCCAGTGGTCCATGAGCTCCTTTCCCTTGAAAATGCCCAGGACAATATTGGTATTCCCTACATCAATGACTAATAACATAACTTTATCTCCTGCCTACTATAAGTTGATAATACGCCTATTATAATAACAGAGTTTTCCTGTCTTGAATAGTCTTTTCCCAAGAAATTAGACGGGCCGGACATGAATATCCCCTGCCATGACGACTTCTGTACCGGCTGCCGTATCGACGAGGAGATTGCCGTTTTCATCGATATCCCGTGCCATGCCGGAAAAAGTCCGGTTCACGGAACTGACGGTCACTTCCTGCCCCAGCATGCACGACAAGGACCGCCATTCGGCCAATACCTGGCTGAACCCCTGGCGGCAGACCGTATCGTAGAGCCGTTCGATTTCTGCCAGCAGCGTTTCCAGCAGGGCCAGCCGGCTGACACGGATGCCTTCCCGGGCAAAGCTGGTGACGATGGATTTCAAGTCTTCCGGCAAATCATCGGCCATGATGTCCGTGTTGACGCCGATGCCATGATGATGTAATTGACCTTTTCAGCCGACCCGTTGAGTTCGGTCAGGATGCCGACCATCTTCCGCCCCTGGACCAGGATGTCATTGGGCCACTTGATGCCGCAGTCTGCCAGGCCGTGCCGGCGGATGGAGCGGGCTACGGCGACGGCAGCCAGCAAGGTCATCTTAGCCACTTCCATGGGAGAAATATCGGGCCGCAGGATCAGGGAAAACCAGACGCCCTTGGCATAGGGAGAGAGGAAGGTCCGATTGATGCGGCCACGCCCGCCCGTCTGTTCTTCTGCCACGATGATCGTTCCTTCCGGCGCCCCCTGGTCAGCCAGTTTCTTGGCGACGTTATTCGTCGAATCGACCCGCTCCCGATAGACGACAGGGCGGCCGACGAACTTCTCTGCAAGCCATCAAGGATGGCCTTTTCCGACAAGAGTTCTGGAGCTTCCCGCAGACAATAGCCTTTCTTGGTATAGGACTCGATGACATAGCCCCGCTGCTTCAGCGCGCGGATATGTTTCCATACGGCCGTCCGGGAAATACCGAGCTGGTCGGAAATCTGCTGCCCCGATACAAATTCATCCTTATGGTGTATCAAAAAATCGAGAATATCTTGTCTCATTACAATCACCCCTGCCGCTGCCCCTGGCAGCCCCATTCAAAAAAAAGCGCCACCAACGGCGCACAATATGCCTATTCTATGTAAAAATTTTAACATAAACCATCCCCCTGTCAAGGGGAGGCTGGGAGGTAGTGGCTCGTGGCTAGCAGTTAGTAGTCAGCAGTCAGTGGCCTGCCAGCTAGTGGCCCGTAGAAAGAATCTCCAAATATCCAGCGGATCGCCCACGTAGTGTTCTCTTTCAATTCAAAACCATCCGCTAACAATTAGCTACTAGCCACTAACAAGTCGCCCCCACCCGTAAAACGGGTGGCTCGGCTGACGGCTATAAGCCTTTGTTGCTGAAAGCCAGCGTCTCAAGGCGCTGGCTTTCACTTTGTTCAAGCCACTGTGCATTTCA
>ENA-OQBT01000797-OQBT01000797.1-human-gut-metagenome-genome-assembly--contig:-NODE-797-length-16485-cov-2.621470_pt1 | contig 16485 bp, 31 predicted proteins | sample MGYA00242749_ERZ504557 | MGnify/ENA primary metagenome ERZ504557 (study PRJEB26092, sample SAMD00036243) | human gut metagenome | host: Homo sapiens | study: EMG produced TPA metagenomics assembly of... | reverse complement strand
ACAGGCCTGGAAATGAGCAGCTCCGTAGCCGCAGTGCTGCGAAATGGAGACGTACAGCATGATTAACTTTTTGGCAAAAGAAAGAAACTTCCGGCTCCGTATCCGAGGGGATGCTGGATCCCCATAATATTCCCCGCCACGTGGCCATCATCATGGATGGCAACGGCCGCTGGGCCAAGCGCAAAGGCCTGCCCCGCAGTTACGGCCACCGCGCCGGCGCCGATACGCTGAAGCGCATCGTCATCGCCGCCGATGACCTGGCATCAAGGTCCTGACGGTCTATGCCTTTTCGACGGAGAACTGGAAGCGCCCTGATGAAGAAGTGTCGTACATCATGAAGCTCATGAAGAGTTACTTGAGCAAGAATCTCTTGGAACTCAAGGAACACAACGTGCGGCTCCACATCATCGGTGATATGAAGCGGCTCCACCCGGATTTGCAGGAAGCCTTTGCCCAGGCCGAAGCGGACATGGCTGCCAACACAGGCCTCATCCTCAACGTGGCTGTCAATTACGGCGGCCGCCTGGAAATCACCCAGCCGCCCGCAGGCTGGCCGAAGCCGTCCAGGCCGGGACGATTCAGCCCGAAGAGATTACCGAAGCGACATTGGCCCAGTACCTGTATACGGACCCGGAAAACGACGTGGACCTGCTCATCCGTCCCGGTGCGGACAAGCGGGTCAGCAATTTCCTCCTGTGGCAGATGGCCTATGCCGAGTTCTGGTTCACCCAGCTCTGCTGGCCCGATTTCACCAAGGATACCCTGGTCGAAGCGATTCTATCCTTCCAGGGCCGGGAACGGCGCTTCGGCGGCTTAAAATAAATCAGGGAAGGTATATGATATGTTGGCAAAACGAATACTGACAGGCATCGTCGGCGGTGCCTTTACGATTTTTGTGATTTACGAAGGGAACTGGCTGTTTTTCCTCATGATGGCCTTGTTATCCCTCGTCGCCTGGTACGAATACGGCAACCTGGTCCGCAAGCTCCATGCCGTGCCCGCAGACAAATGCGGTGCCGTCTGGCTCGTCGCCATCTTAGCAGCCTATTGGTTCGGCAGTACCAAGGCCATGCTCGTCCTGGCTCTGGGCCTGCTCTGCTGGCTCATGCTGCGGACGGTGTTCTTCCACGATAAGGTCAAGCCCGTAGACAGCGCCTATACGTTATACGGCCTGCTCTACATCGGCTGCGGCTTTCTGGCTATGCTGGCCCTGCGCAGCGGTTCCGTCGCGTCCTTCATGGGCAGCAGTTTCAGCGCCGTCATGCTGGAACCGGCGCGGTTCTTCGTCTTTCTCCTCATCTTCTCGACCTGGGCCAGTGATACCTTTGCCTTCGCCGTCGGCAAGATGATGGGCAAAGTCAAGCTCTGCCCGGCTATCAGCCCGGCAAGACCCGCGAAGGGGCTATCGGCGGTTTCGTCGGCACCCTGGCGGTAGCCATCATTTTCTCGCTGATCTTTAAATTCTCCGTGCTCCATGCCTTGCCATCGGCATCATCGTCGGCATCATGGCGCCTTTGGGAGACTTGGTCGAATCCATCTTGAAGCGCGTCTGCGGCGTCAAGGATTCGGGAAACATCATTCCCGGCCACGGCGGTGTCCTGGACCGCTTCGACAGCCTCCTCTTTGCAGCGCCGGCACTGTATGCCTATTTGATTCTGGTTATTTAAGGAGGGCAGGGGAATGAAGGATATTCTGATTTTAGGCAGCACCGGTTCCATCGGGACCCAGGCTGTCGACGTCATCGAAGCCCATCCGGATGCCTTCCGCCTGGCCGGCGTCGCTGCCTATTCCCATTGGCAGGCCGTGGCCCGGCAGGTACAGGACCATCAGGTGAAATGGGCCTGCATGGTCGACGAAAAGGCCGCTGACGAACTGCGCCGCGCCGTCGGCCCGGCGTGTACTGTCTTTTCCGGCAGCGAAGGGTTGTTGAAGCTCATCGATGAATGTGACGCCCGCATCGTCCTGAGTCCCTCGTCGGTGCCGCCGGTATCGAACCGACACTGCATGCCATCGAAAAGGGCATGGACATTGCCTTGGCCAATAAAGAGACCCTCGTCGCTGCCGGCGAGCTGGTCATGAAAGAGGCCGCTGCCCGCGGTGTCCGCATCCTGCCCGTCGACAGTGAACACGGCGCTATTTTCCAGTGTCTCCAGGGACGACAGGAAAGGGAAGTGGCCAAGCTGCTCATCACGGCTTCCGGCGGCCCTCATTTCCGCCGGCCGGTGTCGGAATTTTCGTCCATCACGGTCGAACAGTGCCTGAAGCATCCGACGTGGAACATGGGCGGCAAGATCACCATCGATTCGGCGACGATGTTCAATAAAGGCCTGGAAGTCATCGAAGCGCACTGGCTGTTCCACATGCCCTTCGACAAGATCGAAGTCGTCATCCAGCCGCAGAGCATCATCCACTCCATGATCGAGTTCATCGACGGCTCCATCCTGGCCCAGCTGGGCCTGCCCGACATGCGCCTGCCCATCCAGTACGCCTTTACTTATCCGGACCGGATGACCGTCCGCGGCGCCCGGCCCATCGACTGGAAGACCCTGGGGTCGCTGGAATTTTTCCCGCCTGATGACGAGAAGTTCCCTTCCATCGGCCTGGCCTATGAAGCGGGCCGCATCGGCGGGACCATGCCCTGTGTCCTCAACGGGGCCAATGAAGTCGCTGTCTATGCGTTTTTGCGTAAAGAAATTTCCTTTACGCGTATTTTTGACATTGTCCGTACTGTCATGGAACGGCACACGGTCTCGCACGACGTCACCTTGGCGTCTATCCGCCAGGCCGACGCCTGGGCCCGCCGCTGTGCTGCTTCCCTGTTGTAGAAAGGGGATTTCCCGTGGGTCTTACTATTTTAGCGACGATCTTCGTCTTCAGTGTCATCATCTTCGTCCATGAACTGGGCCATTTCGCGACGGCCAAGTGGGCAGGGATGCAGGTCGATGAGTTCGCACTCGGTTTTGGTCCCAAAGTGTACAGTGTACGCCGCGGTGATACAGAATATTCCCTGCGGGCCGTCCCTCTCGGCGGGTTCAACCGCATTGCCGGCATGACCGAAGATGAAGTATTGAATGAAAAGTCTTTCCTCAACAAACCCGTCTGGAAGCGCATGATCGTCATCGCTGCCGGCGGGATCATGAACTTCATCCTGGCCATCTTCCTCCTGTGGGGACTGTTCTTTGCCATCGGTACGGTGACGGTATCGCCAGAAGCCGTCGTCGGCTCGACCATTTCCGGTTCGCCGGCGGAACAGGCAGGCCTTACGGCAGGCGACCGCATCATCCGTATCGGCAATCAGGATATTTCCAAGTGGACCGATATTTCCCAGGCCGTCGCACCGTACAGCCATGACGTCGTCACCGTGGAAATCGAACGGGACGGCCAGGTGCAGGGCGTCGAACTGGTGCCCGAAGTGGACAGTGCCTCGAAAAAGGCCATGCTCGGCGTCATGCCCATGACGACCCGCGAAGCCCATGGTTTCTTTGAATCGGCCGGCATGGCCGTCCAGCGGACGGGCAAGCTCTGCCAGCTCATGGTCGTCGGCTCTATGATATGGTGACGGGCCGGGAAAAGGCGGAAGTCGCCGGCCCAATCGGCGTGGCTCAGCTGGCTGGTCAGGTCGCCGCTTCGGGCTTTTCCAATCTGCTCATGTTCACGGCTTTCCTCAGCATCAACCTGGGCATCTTGAATCTCCTGCCCGTCCCCTTGCTGGATGGAGGCTATCTTATCTTGTTGATTCTCGAAGGAATTACGCGCCGGCGGATGCCGAAACGGGCGTTGTATTATATTCAGGTCACAGGGGCCGTCCTCTTGGGTTCCCTGTTCCTGTTCGCCATGTTTCAGGATCTCAGCCGCTTTTAGAAAGGCAGGCTTTTCATGAAACGTAGAAAATCTCTTCCCGTCCGGGCTGGTTCGGTGATCATCGGCGGCGATGCCCCCGTATCGGTCCAGACCATGTCGACGGTCAACCCGGCCCACATGGCCGAAGCCGTCGTCGATGCCCGCCGCCTGGCCTCGTATGGGGCTGAAATCTTGCGCTTTGCCGTTCCCGATATGGAAGCGGCCAAGGGCTTGGCAGCCGTCGTCCAGGCCGTGGATATCCCCATCGTAGCCGATATCCACTTCGATTACCGCCTGGCCCTGGCGGCCGTCGACAGCGGCGTCCAGGCCCTGCGCATCAATCCGGGCAATATCGGCGCTGACGAAAACGTCGTCAAAGTCGTCGAAAAAGTGCGTCCCAAAGGCATCCCCATCCGCATCGGCATCAATACGGGATCCCTGCCGGAGGATATCCTGGCCCAGAGCGGCCGGCATCCGACAGCAGAAGGGATGGTCGAAGGGGCATTGCGCCATATCCGCATCCTGGAACGCATGGATTACCGCAACATGGTCATTTCCCTCAAGGCTTCCGACGTCCCCTTGATGATCGAAGCTTATGAAAGATTGGCCGACAAGGTCCCCTATGCCCTGCACCTGGGCGTGACCGAAGCCGGCCTGGTCCGCGAAGGCAGCATCAAGTCGGCCATCGGCATCGGCACGCTGCTTCACGAGGCATCGGCGATACGATCCGCGTATCCCTGACCGGTGACCCTGTCGAAGAAATCAAGGCCGGCCAGACCATCCTCAGTTCCCTCGGCCTGCGCCATTTCGGGCCGACCCTCATTTCCTGCCCGACCTGTGGCCGGACCCAGGTCCACCTCATCGACCTGGCCCAGGAAGTCGAACAGGCCATTTCTCATCTGACCGTCCCCATCAAGGTCGCCGTCATGGGCTGTGTCGTCAACGGCCCGGGCGAAGCGCGGGAACCGACTTCGGCATTGCCGGCGGCCAGGGGAAGGGCATCGTCTTTTCCCACGGCCAGGTCCTGTGCACGGTGCCGGAAGACCAGCTCGTGTCCAGCCTGGTGGAAGAAATCGAAAAAACCATTGCAAAGGAGTCTTAACTCATGTTAGCATCGAAATTGTATAGTCCGACGCTGCGGGAAATCCCGGCAGACGCCGAAATCGCCAGCCATCAGTATATGTTGAAAGCCGGGATGATCCGCAAGAACGGCGGCGGCTTGTATTCTTTCCTGCCCTTAGGCCGCCGGGTCGAACTCAAGATCGAAGCCATCGTCCGCGAAGAAATGGAAAACATCGGCGCCCAGGAAATCATGATGCCCATCATGCAGCCCGCTGAAATCTGGCATGAATCGGGCCGCTGGAATGCTTATGGTCCGGAAATGTTCAAACTGGAAGACCGCCATGGCAATCATTTCTGCCTCGGTCCGACTCACGAAGAACTGATTACGACCCTGGTCCGCAATGAACTGCGTTCGTACAAGCAGATGCCTGTCACCCTGTGGCAGATGCAGAATAAATACCGCGACGAAATCCGTCCGCGTTTCGGCCTCATGCGCAGCCGTGAATTTGTCATGAAAGACGCCTATTCCTTCGACGTCGACGAAGAAGGCCTGCACAAGAGCTATCAGGATGAATACGAGGCTTACACGCGCATCTTCACGCGCTGCGGCTTGAACTTCAAGCCTGTCGAAGCCGACAGCGGTCAGATCGGCGGCAACCATACACACGAATTTATGGCCCTGGCCCAGGCCGGCGAAGCGAAATCGTATCGTGCTCGAAATGCGACTATGCAGCCGATATCGAAAAGGCCGTTCCCCAGGCCGTGGAAATGCCGGCAGAAGACGCAAAAGATGTGGAACTCATCGAAACGCCGAACTGCTCGACCATTGAAGACCTGACCCAGTTCCTGCACATCCCCGTAGAAAAGACGATCAAAGCCGTCGCCTTTACTATTGATGGCGAAAAGACGGTCCTCTGCATGGTCCGCGGTGACCATGAAGTCAATGACGTCGCTGTCCAGAACTTCGTCGGCGGCAATGTCATCGAACCGGCCACAGAAGATGAATTGAAGGCCCACGGCCTCCAGCCGGGCTACATGAGCCCCATGGGTGCCGACAAACCGGATAATGAAACCTTCTTCGTCCTCGTCGACCCGTCGGCTATGAACGTCCCCAATGGCGTCACCGGGGCCAACAAGGCCGGCTATCACTACCAGAACGTCAATCCGTCCCGCGATTTCAAGGACGTCACGGTCACGACGATCCGCAACATGGTCGAAGGCGACAAATGCCCGCACTGCGGCGCGCCTGTCGAAATCGTCCGCGGCATCGAAGTCGGCCAGGTCTTTGAACTGGGCACGAAGTACTCCGAAGCCTCCATGCGACCTCCTCGACCAGAACGGCAAGGCGAAACCGTACGTCATGGGCTGCTACGGCATCGGCGTCACCCGTACCATTGCGGCAGCTATCGAACAGTTCCACGATGAACACGGTATCATGTGGCCTGTCGCCATTGCGCCCTTTGAATTGGTCATCGTCCCGGTCAGCAGCAAGGACCAGGACCAGGTCCGCATCGCCGGCGACCTCTATCAGCCCTGCAGGCTGCCAAAGCCGATGTCCTCCTCGACGACCGTAACGAACGGGCTGGCGTCAAATTCAACGACGCCGACCTCATCGGCTATCCGGTCCGGATCACCGTCGGCAAGAAGAGTGCTGCCGAAGGGACTGTCGAAATCAAGGTCCGCCGGACTGGCGAACAGGAAGTCGTTCCCATCGACCAGGCTGTCGCCCGCGTCCAGGCCATCTTAGCCGACCTGCGCAGCAAGAATATGTAACCCTGACGCATATATTATAAAGAAACTTCATAAAACGAGGAAAAAGCTTGTATTTTTCCTCGTTTTATTTTATACTTTTTGTTAGTAAGCTAACAAAAGAGGGGAAGACTATGAGATTTGAAGCGTTCCCGACGAGGGAAGAATTGGAAGAACACGCCCGGCTCGTTCCTGAAATCGAACCATCGGCAGTCCTGGCGATGCTGCGCATTTCACAGGCTGCAGAAATCATCCGGTCGTCCATCAACGACGTCCTGACGAAACAGTATCATCTGTCCCAGGGGAAGCTGCGGGTCATGATCGTCCTGCACCAGAACCCGGAAGGATTGCGCCGTCGCAGCTGGCGGCCAAGACCGGCGTGACCCGGGCGACGATTACGACCATGGTCAAGCGTATGGTCCGTGACGGCCTGGCGACGGTCGTCATCGACCAGGAAGACAAGCGGGGCAAGAAGGTCAGCCTCACGGCCCGGGGACGCCAGTTCATGGACCAGGTCCTGCCCGGTCATTACCTGCGCATCTCGACGCTCATGAACCGCCTCAGCGAAGACGAACAAGCCGAACTCATCCGTCTGCTGACGAAACTGAGCCAGCATGATTTTCTAAGCAAATCTTAACCTGGAAAGCCTTGCTTTTCAGGTTTTTTTCATTTTTCTCTGTTAGACTGGAGAAAATGGAAGAGAAAGAAGGTTTGCTCATGTATCTGCCTCATGAACTCCGGCAGGACTTTCATTACCTGTCCCTGCGATCGTCTTTGCTGGAAGAAATCTCCCTGCTCTACGGCCGGCCCTGGCGGCGGGGGACCGGGATTGGACGGATCTGCCGCTGCCGCCGGCTGGTCCGCGACTTCCTGGCGGCCTGGCAGTGCCAGCCGGACCAGCCGGAATATCCCTACCTCTTAGGGGTCCTCCTGGAACGGGCGGGCCAGCTGGCCCTGACGGATCAGCCCGGCCGGGCCTATGACCAGGCCGAGCAGTACTATGACCGGGCCCGGAAGCTCCAGCAGCGGCAGCGCCTGGCTCTTATAGCCGACAGCAGTACCTGCGCCCGCTGCTGGCCCTGCTGCGCCTGTCCCTGCGCCGGCGGCAGGAAGAACGGTTTATGCCTGGTGGGACCATTGCGGCGGCCTGCGCCGCTTCCACCGCGACGTACAGGCCCTGTTCCAGGTGCGTTGGCTCATCGTCAAGGAAGATTATGACCGGGCGGCTTTCCAGCTCCGGGATCTGCACGGCCTGGCCGGCAGGAAGAGTGCTTTTTCGCCGCCCGGGCCCGCATCCTGTCGGACATCGTTACAGCGGCCCTGCACGGGCCTGGAGCTGCTTTAAAAGGAACTTATGGTCCTATGTCCGTCAGGTCTTATGGGACGTCCTTTTTCGACGGAACGCGACAAATGACGGACTCCGTGCTATAATGGCAGGCATAGGCATATTTGCCGAGAAATGAGGAACTGCTATGGAAATCAAGATCATCCCTTTAGGCTGCGACGACCGGCCCTGGATTCGTATGGCCGGGACGGCCAGTCCTTTGCCGAAGCTTATGCGCCGGTCATCGCCTTCCTGCTGCGTGAAAGCCGCCTTCACGCCGTCGTCCATACCGTCCCGGGCGGACCGGCCATGGCCCGGGCCGTGTGCCAGCTCCTGGAAGAAGCCCGGCGCGTGAAGGGGACGAGGCGATGCCCTTTGACGTGACGCCATCGTCGACGTGACGGCGCGCCTGCGCCGCGAAGACGGCTGCCCTGGACCGGTCCCAGACTCATCGGACCTTGCGCCGCTACCTCATCGAGGAAGTCTATGAAATGCTCGATGCCATCGACAGCCACGATATCGACGGTATCCGCGAGGAATTGGGGGATATCCTCTACCAGGTCGCCATCCACGCCCGCATTGCCCAGGAAAAAGGTCTTTTTTCGGCCCAAGATGTCGTAAAAGACGTCACCGATAAGATGATTCGGCGCCATCCCCACGTTTTTAGCCAAAAAAGCCTTGAAAACATAGGTACGAGTATGTTAAACTGGGATAGATTAAAGCAAGGCGAACAACGCCAGCAGCATGCTCACTTGCTGGATGGTGTCGTTCCCGGCCTGCCGTCGCTCCTGGCTGCGGACAAGCTTCAGGAAAAAGCGGCCAAGACCGGTTTCGACTGGCCCGATGTCCAGGGCGTCTGGGATAAGTTCCACGAAGAATGGGAAGAGTTCCGCCAGGCCCTTGGCGAAGGGAATCCCGTCCATGCCGAAGAAGAAGCTGGGGATGTGCTGTTCGTCTTTGCAAATTTATGCCGACACTATCATATAGAGCCGGAATGTGCGTTACATCGGGCTAACAGTAAATTCCGACGCCGCTTTGCTCACGTAGAGGACCGGGTCCGCCAGTCGGGCCGGCCGTGGGAGGCTTTTTCCCTGGATGAGCTCGACTCATTCTGGAAGGAAGCGAAACAGATAGAACGGCAGAAAGAAAATACAGACTGTTAGCGTTACGCAATGTAACGATTTAAAGGAGGACCTAGTAACATGAACAAAACAGAATTAATCGCTGCAGTAGCCAATGAAGCAGAAATCACCAAAAAAGATGCTGAAAAAGCCGTAAAAGCCGTATTCAGCGTTATCAGCGACAGCCTTACGAAAGGCGACAAAGTCAGATCATCGGGTTTGGTACTTTTGAAGTCCGTCAGCGCAAAGCCCGCGAAGGCCGCAACCCGCGCAACAACGAACCGATTCAGATCGAAGCTTCCAAGACCCCGGCTTTCAAAGCTGGCAAACAGCTCAAAGATTTGGTCAACAACAAATAAGGTACGATTTCGAAGGGCCGCATGAAAAACGGCCCTTTTCTTTTCTTGCAAATTGTCGTACCATAGTAGTATGAGCTACTAGACTAATGCTGTTTATAAAAGAGGGTATCATGCATGACAAAGAAGAAAGTCCTGATCCTGTCCGCATCTATCGGCACGGGGCATACACAGGCAGCACGGGCGATAGAAGAATACGTCAAGACCATTCCCGAAGAATGTGAAGTGGAACACCTGGATTTCCTGTCCAACGATGTCCTGTCTATCGACAACATCGTCAAAGAAACGTATATCAAGATCCTCGACGTCTTTCCATGCTGTACGATTTGATGTACTATTCGTCACAAGGATATAAGAAGGGACTCGTCGTCAAGACGCTCTTTGCCTGGGGGCTCAAGCGGCGGATGCTCAAGGTATTGGCCGAAAAGAAGCCCGATGTCCTCGTCTTCACGCATCCCTTCCCGGCAGGGGCGGCGGCCCTTTTGAAGCGCCAGCACCGCTCGACATCCCCCTGGTAGGGGTCATTACGGATTTCGCCATCCACCAGCTCTGGGTCTATCCCCAGATCGACGTCTATTGTGTCGCCGCTTCGCAGCTCAAGGACCTGCTCGTCGAACAGGCATCGCTGCCGATAAGGTCGTCGTATCGGGCATCCCCGTGCGCAAGGCCTTCGAACAGGACCGCTGGCATTGGGATGCGGCTCATGAAGCTGACAAGAACGTCCTCATCATGGGCGGCGGCCTGGGCATGGGGTCCATCAAGCAGTCCCTGACCCTGCTGGACCGCCTCGATGCCGTCGACAGCTTCACCGTCGTCACCGGCTACAACGCCGACTTGTACGACGAACTGTGCAAGATGCGCAGTGAACTGCGCCATCCCGTCGATATCCTGGGCTATACCAACCAGATTCCCCAGCTCATGTGCCGGGCGTCGCTGCTGGTCACGAAGCCCGGTGCCCTGACCTGTACCGAAGCGGCAGCCGTCCAGGTGCCGATGGTCCTGTACAGTCCCATCCCGGGCCAGGAAGAAGCCAATGCGACGTATATGCAGTCCAAGGTTGTGCCCGCTGGGTCAAGAAGCAGGAAGACCTGGTATCGGTCGCAGCCGGCTCCTGACGCATCCGGAAGAACTGGAAGCCATGGCGGAAGCCAGTCTCGACTGTCATCGCGACGGTGCGCGGATCATCGGCAAAGAAATCGTCCGCCTCCTGCGGCCGCAGACAGCCGGTGCGGCGACGGATTTGATATATGAACATTGAGAAAAGGGTCTCCTCGGTTTCGCTTTGCGAAGCAAGAGGAGTTTTTTTCCAAAAAGGAGTATTTTTCATGGAATTTCAACTTTTTCATACGACCTTATCGGCGTCGCTGCTGCTCTTCATCATGGCCGGAGGTTTTTGGCCGGTTTCGTCGATTCCATTGCCGGCGGTGGCGGTCTCATTTCCCTGCCGGTCCTCTTAGCCGCTGGCCTGCCGCCGCATCTGCCATCGGGACCAATAAGTTCTCCGCTACCTTTGGCGCCGTCATGAGCGCCTGGCAGTTCTGGCGGGCTGGCAAGGTCGATATGGGCCTGTTGAAGCGGATCCTGCCGGGAACCTTCGTCGGCGCCGTCCTGGGCTGCCTGGGTCATGCTCTATCTGCCAGCGAATGCTCCAGCCATCATCATCGTCGCCTCATCGCCGCAGCGGCCTTCGTCTTTACCCAGCGCCAGCTCGGCGCCGTCAGTACGTACAGCGGCAACACCCGGGGCAATGTCCTGGCCGCCCTGGTCATGGCCCTGGCTATTGGCTTCTATGACGGCTTTATCGGGCCGGGGACGGGGACCTTCCTCATCGTCGGCTTCGCCACTTTGGGCTTCGACTTCGTCACGGCTGCGGGCAATGCCAAGATCCTCAACCTCATGAGCAATGTGACCTCTTTCGTTCTCCTCATCTGGTGGGGCCAGATTCTCTACGTCTACGGCATCGCCATGGCCGTATGCATCTTTACGGGCGCTTTCTTCGGCTCCCGCCTGGCCATCCGCCGTGGCACGGGTTTCGTCCGCCTGGTCATGTTGGCCGTGACGATCGTCCTCATCGGCAAATTGGGCTTATCTTATTTTGGGATCATGTAGGAGGGACGATATGGATACGGTACTTATCAGCGGCGGCACGTCGGGCATCGGCCTGGCGACGGCGGCTGTGTTATTGGACCGGGGCTGGAACGTCGCATCAGCGGCCGTCATCAAGAAAAGGGGGAGGCTGCCCTGGCTTTCCTGGCTCGGCCCGGCCGGACCTTTTATATTCAAGGCGACGTAGTAAGCGACGACGACTGCCGCCGGATGGTCGAAGAGACGGTCCGCCAGTTCGGCGGCCTCGACGGCCTGGTCACGTCGGCCGGCGTCTATGAAGAGAATCTCTTGGAAAATGTCACGCCTGACGATATGCAGCGCCTGTTTTCCATCAACGTCTTCGGGACGATGTATCTCTGCCGCCATGCCCTGCCGTACTTGCGGCACAAGCCCGGAAGCATCGTCACCGTCAGCAGTGATGCCGGCCTTCAGGCAACGTGGCCTGTTCCCTCTATGGGGCGACGAAAGGTGCCGTCGTGGCCTTTACCAAATCCCTGGCCCTGGAAGCGGCACCGCACCAGATACGGGTCAACTGCGTCTGTCCCGGCGATGTCGAGACGCCCCTGCTGGAACAGCAGCTCCGGGACCATCCCGACACGACGAAAGATACCATGAAAGAGCAGTACCCCTTGTACCGCCTGGCCCGGGCCGACGAAGTGGCCAAGGCCATTGCCTTCCTCCTCAGCGAGGACGCGTCATTCATTACGGCGGCCGCACTTCCTGTCGATGGGGGTTTGACAAGCTGGTAGAAACATGGGAAAATATAAAGTATAAATTTTAATACGTTAAAGATTGGGGTGTTTGTTATGGCAGAAGAAGTATACAAAGAAGAAGCAAAGACAGTGGAAGAACTGCAGGCTGAAATTGCAGCCCTGAAACAGGAACTGGCCGATGTGAAGGCGCAGTCCCAGTCGACGGAAGAAGCCGCTGCCAGTGTCGTCAAGGCCATGGAACAATCGACGGAAGACAAAGACGTGAAAGTCGAAATGCTGTGCCGCTGGGCTGCTGCCCGCGCCGGCGCCATCGTCATCGCGCCCCTCGTCGGGACGGTGGCCCTCATGGCCAACGAAGTCTACCTGGTCAGCCGCATTGCCAGAGTCTATGACGTCAAATTGAGTGAACGGGCCCTCATCGCCTTCCTTGGCGCCGTCGGCAGCCGTGTCGCCGGCAGCCTGCTGACGACGATCATTCCTTTCAGCGCCATCCAGGTCCCGGTTGCCGTCGGCATCACGTACAGCCTGGGCCGCGTTACCCAGCGCTGGCTGAAAGACGGCATGCCTACCGACATGGGTCCCTACATCGACATGATGGGCGAATGGAAGGATAAAGCCCGGGAACAGGTCGATAAGCTCAAGGAAAATCCCTTGAAGAACGTCCCCCTCGGCGATGAAACCATCGATTTCATGAAGAAATGGGGCGGCGTCGCCAAAGAACGCTTCCAGGACGTCAAGGAAAAAGGGGAAGAACTCTATCACACCGTCCGCCATCACGATGACCTGGTCGACGAAATCGTCGAAGAAAAAGCAGAAGAAACCAAAGACGGAGAAGCCGGCAAAGCGGAAACAGCAGCTGCAGAAGCAGCTACGGCAGCCGGCACGGACGCCAAGGCTGAAACGGCAGCTCCTGCCGACAGTGAAGGCCTGTCCGTCGAAGACAAGGTCAAAGCCGCCGTAGAAGATGCCAAGATCCCTTTGGAAGATAAAAAGTAAGGTGAAGGCCCATGTGGAAGATACTGCGCTTTTTTGCACGTTTTTATACGCCTGGCAAGTTTGTCACTTTTATCCGCAAGACAGGGAGAAAGGTCCACTTTTTGCCGAAGCTCCTGACGATTTTTTACTGCATGCAGGATGAAGACACGCCGAAGTTCATCAAACTGGCCCTGATGGGGGCCTTGGGGTATGTCATCCTGCCCTTTGATTTCGTGCCCGATGTCTTTGCCGGGTTCGGCTGGCTCGATGATGCGGCCGTCGTCGCCGCGGCCCTGCGCCTGGCCGGGACTTATGTCAAACCGGAACACCGTGAAAAAGTACGTCATATGTTCCCGTTCTTCCGCGTCCATGTGTGAAGGCTGGGAAAAAAGAGCTGTCGTGGACAGCTCTTTTTCCTTTGACAAACATACTTCCTCATCGTAAAATAGTATGCGTGTGCATAATGAAAGATGCATAAAGTTAGGAGTTAAGAACTTATGATTACTGTTGTTGAAAAAGTGCGGTTCTATGAGACCGACATGATGGGCATTGCCCATCATTCCAATCATATCCGCTGGTTCGAGTGCGGCCGCTGTGAATACCTGGCAGCTGCCGGCATCGATTTGTTCGCCTTGCTGGACCAGGGCATTTCCTATCCCATCAAGAGCGTGTCCTGCGAGTACATCAGCCCCATCAACTATGCCGATACCATCGATATCGAGACGCGGCTGGTCAAGCTGAGCCGGGCGCAGATGGTCTTTTCGTACCGCATCGTCCATCACGATGACCACCGCCTGCTGGCGACGGGGACGACGCAGAATGTCTTTGCCCACAAGGACAGCGGCAAAGTTGCCCGCCTCGATGAGGCCGATTATAAGAAGTTACAGGCCATGTATGCCGAAGACAAAGCGGCTGCCCAGGCCGGGGGAGGGTCCATGGAACGTAATGCACAGCCTATTGGCGTCTTTGATTCCGGCGTCGGCGGCCTGACGGTCGTCGCCAAGCTGCGGATGCTGCTGCCTCATGAAAATATCATCTATGTCGGCGATACCAAGCGCAACCCTTACGGGACGCGGACGCCGGAGGAAATCCTGGCCTATACGCGGGACATCCTCCGTTTCATGACGGCCCAGGCGTCAAGCTCGTCGCCATCGGCTGCAACACCGTGACCGCCGTCGCCTATGATACGGTCGTCCGGGAAGTGCGTATCCCCTCATCGGCATGAGCCGGGGACTGCGGACGGCCCGGGAAATCAGTGCGACCAAAAAGATCGCCGTCTTTGCTACGCCGCTCACCATCGCCAATCACAGTCATCGCAAAGTGGCGGCTGCCATGGATCCGGACATCGAAATCGTCGAACAGTCCTGCCCGGCCCTGGCCAATCTCATCGAACGGGGCGTCCTCGACGGCCCGGAAATCCGCGAGCCCTTGAAGCGCTATACGGAACCGGTCCTTCATTCCGGCGCCGATACGGCCATCTTCGGCTGCACCCATTTTCCCTTTGTCCAGCCCTTGTTCGAAGAGCTCTGCGGTGATTCCATCGCCTTCGTCGATCCCGCTCACGAAATGGCCCTGGAAACGCTGGACGTCTTGAAAAAGGACGGCCTCCTCAATAAGCAGCCGGAACCGGGGAACCTCCGCCTGTGCTTTACGGCAGAGAGTGGCCGCGGGTCCCGCCTGGCCCAGCATCTCATCCCGGCCAATGAATTTACGGCTGAAGAAATTTCCCTCACTTAATGGTTATTAAAATATTATACAAAAGGAGTCTTGCGTCGTGTTTTTCTATGTCTTACTCAATGTTGTCATTGCCGTCATCGGCATTGTCGCTGTCTTGTACCTTTTATTCCGCCTCTTTGCCTGGCGGCAGGGCGATGCCCGCTTCGTCATTGAAGCCCGCGCCGTAAACCGTTCGAACTGAAGCAGATGACTCAGGATACGGCTGTCTTTGAAACGGAAGTGCCCATCCACAATGCCGGCCGTCAGCTCGGCACCATCATGGACTTCTATCCCCGGACCTGCTGCCCCGCCGAACAGTATGACAAAGTCATCGTCCATTCCCAGCTGGCCAATAAAGCCGCTGAACGCGATGATAATTATTGGGAATCGGTCATCTTCAACCTGGCGACAAAGGCATGATCCGCGTCACCATCGCCCTGGTCAGCAAAGACGGTAATATCCGCGAAGACTTGAAGACCTTCCCTGACATGCCCATCGATTTGGTATATCAGGTCGTTTCCCGCAGCGAATGGTACATCCATAAAGCCCGCATCACCTTGAAGGCTTCGGAAGTACAGCACGCATTGGAACAGAACTAGGAGGTTTTAACGAGATGGCAGAATTAGAATTAGTACCTGTAAAAACGAGAATCCTTACGGATAAAGATGATATTGTCGATGTCATTGAAGAATATGCGAAAGACATCGTCGGCCCGGATGATCTGGTCTGCTCGGCCGAAAGTGTCGTCGCCATTACCCAGCGCCGCTACACCCGCCCGGAAGAACTGACGCCGTCGTGGCAGGCCCGCCTCATGCGCCGCTTCGTCCCCGGCGAAGGCAGCATGGCCAGCCTTTATGGCATGCAGGCAGCCATGAACCTGGAAGGCGAATGGAAGATGATGTTCTGGTTCTTCGTCGGCTTCCTGGCCAAACTCGTCGGCAAGAATGGCGTATGGTATGCCAAATGCCGCCAGGCCTCGCTGACAGACGATGTCACCGGCACGATGCCGCCTTTTGATAAATGCATCGTCTACGGCCCGGCTGAACCGGATAAAGTGGCTGAAAAGATCAAACAGCGCATGGGCTGCTACGGCGCCGTCGTCGCTGACGTCAACGACCTCAAGCGTTCGGCTGTCCTCGGCCACAGCAAAGGCCTGAACCCGAAGGAAATCGCCAAGATCCTCATCGACAACCCCTTCGGCAATGCATCCCAGAAGACGCCGATCGTCGTCATCAAGAATTACGCCCAGTTCGTCAAGAACCGGAATAAGGACTAAGGAGAAAGGCCTGTGGCAGAAAAAATCGTACTGGCAACGCATAATGCCGGAAAAATCCGGGAGTTCAAGAGCATCCTGGAACCTTTGGGCTACGAAGCCGTCTCCGTCCACGACGTCATCGCCGACATCACCGAACCGGAAGAGACGGGGACGACCTTTGCCGAAAATGCCCTGCTCAAAGCGACGTATTACATGAAGCTACCGGCCTGCCCTGCCTGGCGGACGATTCGGGCATTGCCGCCGACGC
>ENA-OQBT01000796-OQBT01000796.1-human-gut-metagenome-genome-assembly--contig:-NODE-796-length-16500-cov-2.256703_pt1 | contig 16500 bp, 24 predicted proteins | sample MGYA00242749_ERZ504557 | MGnify/ENA primary metagenome ERZ504557 (study PRJEB26092, sample SAMD00036243) | human gut metagenome | host: Homo sapiens | study: EMG produced TPA metagenomics assembly of... | reverse complement strand
GCGCTGCGCCCGGCAGGCGCATTGCAGGGCGGCGAACGCGAACAACATCTGACCGCCGCGCAACGCCAGTGGGCTGAGGCCGCACAGAACTCCACGCGCCGCCGCATCAACCACGACCGAGGCATGTAGTATACTTTCGAACAGTTGTTCGAGTCTTGAATCCTGGAGCCCTGAAGGAGTACCTGTATGATCGGCATGCTGACCGGGCGGGTTGAATCGGTCGAAACCGATACCGCATTGATTGATGTTGGGGGAGTGGGCTACGAAGTGCGCATGTCCGCCACCGACCTGAGCCGTCTGCACGCCGGGCAAGACACCCGCGTCTTCACCTATATGAACCTCTCTCAGGATGCCATTACCCTGCATGGATTCCTGGATCGGGACGCCAAGAAAACCTTCCTACAACTCATCAAGGTCTCCGGCATTGGGCCTAAAGTGGCCCAATCGTTACTCTCCACACTGACGCCGAGTCAGTTGGCCCACGCCATCGCCGACAACGACGCCACCGCGCTGGCCAAGGCTCCGGGGCTGGGTAAGAAGGGCGCACAGAAGATCATCCTCGAGCTTAAGGGCTCTATTGATTTGAGTCAGATCGAGGGTGCTTCCGCTCAGGCGGCAACATCCAAGTCTCCGGTGGATACCGGTACGGAACAGGTTGTCGAAGGACTGATTTCGCTTGGCTGGCGTCAGCAGGACGCCCAGCAGGCCGTTGCCGAGGCTTGCGCCGAAAACGACATTCCCACGCCGCTTGCCACCGACGATGTGCGCGTGTGCTACGTCTGGCTTTGGCGCTGATGGATAGGGGCCGCTGATGAGCGAGACAACGGATTACGGAGCCTCCAACACCGGTGCCAACGAAGAGTCGCTGCGCATGGTCTCCTCCCAGCCGATCGGCAACGAGCCGGTCAGCGACGAGGAGCTGCGCCCCCATGTTCTCGGAGGCTTTATCGGACAGCCACGGCTCAAGGCCCAGCTGCAACTGTTCCTGGACGCGGCCCGCAAACGCGATGTGCCACCGGACCATATTCTGCTCGCCGGCCCTCCTGGCTTGGGCAAAACCACGTTGGCCATGATCGTTGCCAATGAGCTTGAAGTGCCGATTCGCGTGACTTCCGGCCCTGCGGTTCAGCATGCCGGTGATCTTGCTTCGATTCTGAGCTCCCTCGACGTCGGCGAAGTGCTGTTCATCGACGAGATCCATCGTCTGCCGCGCGCCGCCGAAGAGCTGCTGTATATCGCGATGGAGGACTTCCGCTCGATGTGATGGTCGGCAAAGGCCCGGCGCAAGCTCCATCCCGCTGACCCTGCCGCGATTCACCGTCATCGGTGCTACCACGCGCGAAGGTATGCTGCCAAGCCCGTTGCGCGCACGCTTCGGCTTCACCGCACATCTCGACTTCTATCCGCACGAGGAGCTGGAAAAGCTCATCGAACGTTCGGCCAACGTACTGGGCGTAAACCTTGATACGGGTTCCGCTCATGAGCTTGCGTTGCGTTCGCGCGGCACGCCGCGTATCGCCAACCGATTGCTACGCCGTGTACGCGACTGGGCCATCGTCCACGACCTGATTGTGGTGCGGCCGGACGACGTCAAGGAGGCGCTGGCCCTGTACCAGATCGACTCCGAAGGCCTCGACCGGCTGGACATCGCCGTGCTCAATGCCATCGTGCGCAACTTCAACGGTGGACCCGTGGGCCTGAACAATCTGGCGGCCATGGTGGGCGAGGAATCGGAAACCGTGGAAACCGTGTGCGAGCCGTATCTCGTGCGCGAAGGTTTTATGATTCGCACGCCCAAAGGCCGTGTGGCTACCGAGAAGGCATGGCAGCATTTGGGAATTACGCCCAAAGATGATGTCAGCAAGCTCTTCTAGACTTTCTCCTGTTTGCACACTCGGCAGCGTTTCGTCAATGTCGCTCGTTTGAAGGAGTTGTTTCGTGGAACAGTACATTATGCTCATCGTGATCGTCGTCGTGTTCGGCGGCATGATGTGGTGGCAGTCCAAGAAGGCCAAGCAGCAACAGCAGGAGAAGCAGGACTTCCGTCGCAACCTGCAGCCCGGCACCGAGGTCATCACCATCGGCCAGGTGATCGGCAAGGTCGTCGAAGTCGACGAGCAGTATGAGGAGATCGTCATCGACTCCGAAGGCTCCAAGCTGCGTTTCGGCTTCAACGCCATCGCCCGTGAGTACACCCGCCCGGCCTATGTGTCCGATGATGAGGTCGACGAGAACGGCAACCCGCTGCCCGACGAAGACACCGAGGCTCCGGCTAACGATGAGGCTGGTCAGGTTCCGATCGAGGCGTCCGTCGTGTCCGAGGAAGACACCGCTGACGAGACCGGTGACGACAACGAAACCAAGACGAAGTAAGCTGTTCGATTCGGTAGCACCATCCGCGTATCGCATCGCAAAGGCATAAAAGGGTGAGCACTATGGCACAGTCGGACATCACCATCGACGCATTGAGCAAGGTAGGGCAACAGGACGCCGAATATCTGGTGTCCTTGGTGCGTTCCGTACCGGGGTTTCCCAAGGAAGGCATCATCTTCCGTGATTTCATGCCAGTGCTCGCCGACCCCAAGGGCTTGAAGATTCTGCTCAAAGCACTTGAAGAGGCCCTGCCGGTGTCCCCGAGCGAATTCGACTCCATTGCCGGTCTCGAATCGCGCGGGTTCCTGTTCGGCCGGCCATGGCCGCCCATTTGGGCAAGGGTTTCATCGCCGTGCGTAAGGCCGGCAAGTTGCCGCCTGAAACCATCGGTGAATCCTATGACCTCGAATACGGCACGGCCAGTGTCGAAATCGAAACCGACGCCGTACAGGCAGGGAAGCGAGTGCTCATCGTCGATGACCTCATCGCCACGGGCGGCACCGCCAAAGCCGCCACCGACCTTATCGAAAAGGCCGGTGGCACCGTGGTGGGCTTCAGTTTCGTGATGCGGCTCGATGGCCTCGACGGTCTGGATAAGCTCGACGGCAAGCCCAGCAGCTCGCTGATCGCGATGCCGGCTGAGATTTCGTCTCACCCAACGTACAGTCAGTTTTCAAGGTCCGGCATGTACTGTGTACAGTTACATGCCGGACCAATTACATAGTCAGGGAAGGATCGATGGATCTTTACGAATACCAGGCGCGTCAGCTGCTCGAGGAACAGGACATTCCCACCCCGGACGCCATCTTTGCCCAGAACTCCCATGAAGTCGCTGAAGCGGCGGACAAAATCGGCTATCCCTGCGTAATCAAGGCGCAGGTCAAGATCGGTCATCGTGGTCAGGCCGGCGGCGTCAAGATCGCCCATAACCGCGACGAGGCGATTCTTGAATCCGAGTCCATCCTGCCGATGACCATCCACGGGCACAAGGTTTCCGGCGTGCTTGTAGCCGAAGCAAGAACATCCTGCACGAATACTACGTGTCCATCTCCGTGGACCGCACCTCGCGCGACTTCGACGTGCTGGCCACCGCTAACGGCGGCACCGAAGTCGAGGAAATCGCCAAGGAACATCCGGAGGCCGTCAAGCGCCTGCACATCGATGCGCTCGGTGACTTCGACCTGGCCGCTGCCACCGAAATGGCACAGAGCATCGGCTTCTACCACGCGGACGTCGATCAGGCCGCACAGATTCTGCTCAAGATGTGGCGCTGCTTCAAAGACAACGACGCCACGCTCGTGGAAATCAATCCGCTCGCCAAGATCGGCGACCCGGATGACGAATCCACCAAGCAGCTGAGCGCCTTGGACGCAAGATCTCCTTGGATGACAACGCCTCCTTCCGCCATGACGGCTGGGCGCGTTTCGTGGATCCCATCGTTCCCGACCCCTTCGAACAGCGCGCCCGCGAACACGGCCTGCACTACGTGCACCTGCACGGCGAGGTCGGTGTGATCGGCAACGGTGCAGGACTCGTCATGAGTTCCCTGGATGCCGTCTCCGGCGCTGGCGAGGAACAGGGCACCAACATCAAGCCCGCCAACTTCCTGGACATCGGCGGCGGCGCCTCCGCAGCCGTCATGGCCGAAAGCCTGGAGATCGTACTGTCCGACCCTCAGGTCGAATCCGTGTTCATCAATGTCTATGGCGGCATCACCTCCTGCGTGGAAGTCGCCAACGGCATCCTCGAAGCGGTCGCCAAGCTCGGCGGTTCCAAGCCGATCGTTGTGCGCTTCGATGGCAACGCCGCCGCCGAGGGTCTGCATATCCTCGCCTCCGCCAATAACCCGAATATCCATGTGTCCGAAACCATGGAAGGCGCGGCAGCCAAGGCCGCGCAGCTCGCCGGTGAGGCGACCCAGTCCAAGGAGGTTCGCTGATGCTGTTCATCGAAGACGGCGCTCCCGTTATCGTCCAGGGCATGACCGGCCATCAGGCATGACCCATACGGCTCGCATGCTCAAGGCCGGCACCAATATCGTCGGCGGCGTGAACCCGCGCAAGGCCGGCACATCCGTCACCTTCCCCGGTGCCAAGAACGGTGCCGACGCGGACATCCCCGTGTTCGCCACCTGCGGCGAAGCACGTGAAGCCACCGGCGCCAAGGCCAGCGTGGTGTTCGTGCCGCCGAAGTTCGCCAAGTCCGCCGTGTCGAAGCCGTCGAAGCCGGCATCGAACTCATCGTGGTCATCACTGAAGGCATTCCGGTGGCCGATTCCGCATACTTCGTCGACTGGCGCTCAAGAAGGGCGTGCGCATCATCGGACCGAACTGCCCTGGTCTCATCACGCTCGGCAACCCCGGCGTCAATCTGGGCATCATCCCCGACGGCATCGTCGGCCGCGGCCCGCTCGGACTGGTCTCCAAATCCGGCACCCTCACCTACCAGCTCATGGGCGAATTGTCCGATATCGGCTTCACCGCATGTCTCGGCGCCGGCGGCGACCCGATCGTCGGCACGACGCTGCTGGAAGCCCTGCAGGCATTCGAAGCCGACCCCGACACCAAGGCTGTCATGATGATCGGCGAAATCGGCGGCTTCGCCGAACAGGACGCCGCCGCATGGGCCAAGGAGCACATGACCAAGCCGGTTGTCGCCTACATCGCCGGTTTCACCGCCCCCGAAGGCAAGCAGATGGGCACGCCGGCGCCATCGTCTCCGGAGGCAAGGGCACCGCCCAGGACAAGAAGAACGCGCTCGAGGCGGCGGGCATCCCCGTGGGCAAGACCCCGGGCCAGGCCGCCGAAATCATGCGTGACGTACTCGCCAAGGCCAACATCGACTGATCGGTTCCAACCAATCGTGATGAAAGCCGTGATTCGCCAATGGGTGCGGGGAGCCATAGTCGCCCTCGCATCCATGGCATCTATGCCGTTGCATTAGGCTGCTATACAGCGCTGATGTTATTGGTCGTCTCTATGGAAGAGGGCGGCGACAATCTCACCGTCGGCACAACCTCGCTGACACAGGCCGTTGTGCTTCTGAGTGAGGGATCGGGCTTTAGAACCGATTCGTTCACCCTCACCATTACGCCATTGCTGTTGACCATACTGCTGATATGGCTGATCAATGCACTCATCATGCGAATCAAAGCATACGGGCCGCATGCGTATGTTGCCGGATTGATTGTTTGGCTCGGGTTGAACGAGGCATTCCGGCAATCCGTGCACCTAGGTCTTGTCGATGACCAGTGGCTGGTGTTGCTGAAAGCAGCCATCGTATTCTCGATCGGTTTCCTATGCGCAGCCGTACCGGAATCAGCCAAAATGCGAGCATTCAGGGACTGGACTCGCAAGCAGGTGCCGGCGGACATACGCCACTGCCTGAAAAACGGCGTCGCCTTGGCCGTCGCGATACTGAGCATATATCTGGCAATTGGATTGATTACCGTCATCGTATGGTCGGTACGCAACCATGCCGCTGTCGTATCGTTGTTCGAATTGTCCGGGATGGAAACCGGTTCACGAATTCTCACCACCGTCGCCATGCTGATCTGGCTACCCAACGTCATGCTCTGGGCTGTTTCCTGGCTCTTCGGCGGCGGATTCGCCATCGGTGATTTGGCCAGTTTCACATTATGGCTCGGCCAATCCAAAGAGCTTCCTGCAATTCCGGTATTCGGTATTCTGCCCGAACCGGTCAGCAGTGAACTATGGCGTACCGTTGCTTGAACGCGCCTCTCGCCATCGCTGCGCTCGTGGGCCTGCTGGCTGTATTCCTACCGCAAGGATTCGCCTGCAGACCGTTGAATGTACGGAATACGTCCACCCGCGGCCCGGTACTGGTTTCGCTGATCTACTCCGCCGGGGCATTCTGCCTGAGCGCGATGCTGATCTCGCTGGCATCCACATTGCTGTTCGCTCTGTCCAATGGATCGCTTGGCGATCATCGTCTTGCTCACATAGGCGTCGACGTCATGGCCTCCACCAGAGTCGTCGGTCATTCGACCGCACTGGGACTTACCGCGGCATGGCTGCTCGCGCTGATTGGCATAGCGCTCGTTTTTCCGATAGTCTGGTTGGTTGAGAGAATCAAGGATTCCCGCACCACCGCCACGACCTCGAAGACCGCCACCGTTCATCAGGCGCGGTTCCTAGCGTCACAACCACAAGAATCCAAGGAGGAACAGGATGACAAACACGAACCGACCGATACGTCGAGCACTGGTCTCGGTCTTTCATAAGGAAGGCATCGAAGTACTCGCGGAAGCGTTCGTGAAGGCCGGCACCGAAGTTGTTTCCACTGGTTCGACCGCCAAGAAGCTTGCCGAACTGGGCGTCAAGGTAACCGAGGTGTCCGATGTCACCGGATTCCCCGAATGCCTCGACGGCCGCGTCAAGACGCTGCACCCGTACATTCACGCCGGCATTCTGGCTGATATGACCAACCCCGAGCACGCCAAGCAGCTCGAGGAGTTCGGCATCAAGCCGTTCGACCTGGTGGTCGTCAACCTGTACCCGTTCGCCGACACCGTGCGCTCCGGCGCCAACGAGGCCGATACCATCGAGAAGATCGACATCGGCGGTCCCTCCATGGTGCGCGGCGCGGCCAAGAACCACGCCACCGTGCCATCGTCACCGACCCGGCCGATTATGCACTGGTCGCCTCCCGCGTGGCCGACGGCACCGGCTTCTCCTTGGACGAGCGCAAGTGGCTTGCCGCCAAGGCCTTCGCGCACACCGCCGCCTATGACGCCACCATCAACGAGTGGACCGCCAAGCACTGGCCCAAGCCGGCCTCTCTGGACGCCGTCGAGGTGGACAAGGACGATCAGGCACTGAAGTCGATTCCGCCAAGTTCCCGGCCCAGTTCACCCGCACCTGGATCGTGCGCACACCCTGCGCTACGGCGAGAACTCCCACCAGCAGGCCGCCCTCTACATCGACCCGCTCAACCAGACCGGTTTCGCCCACGCCGAGCAGCTCGGCGGCAAGCCGATGAGCTACAACAACTACGTGGACGCGGACGCCGCCTGGCGCACCGTATGGGATATGGCTCCCGCCATTGCCGTGGCCGTAGTCAAGCACAACAATCCGTGCGGTCTGGCCATCGGCGCGACCGCGGCCGAGGCCCACAAGAAGCTCACGCCTGCGACCCGATGAGCGCCTACGGCGGTGTGATCGCCTGCAACTCCAAGGTCACCCTTGAGATGGCCGAAAGCGTGCGCCCGATTTTCACCGAAGTCATCGTCGCCCCCGACTATGAGCCGGCCGCGCTCGAACTGCTGCAGACCAAGAAGAAGAACCTGCGCATCCTCAAGGTGGCCGAGCCGCCGAAGGGCCACGAGGCCATCCGCCAGATCGATGGCGGTCTGCTTGTGCAGGACACTGATCTGATCAACGCCGTCGGCGACGATCCGGACGCCTGGAAGCTCGTGGCCGGCGAGGCCGCCGACGCCGACACGCTGAAGGACCTCGTGTTCGCATGGCGTGCAATCCGCTGCGTGAAGTCCAACGCCATCCTGCTGGCCCACGACCAGGCCACGGTTGGCATCGGCATGGGCCAAGTCAACCGCGTGGACTCCTGCCATTTGGCCGTCGAGCGCGCCAACACGCTGGCCGATGGTGCCGATCGCGCCACCGGTGCGGTCGCGGCATCCGATGCGTTCTTCCCGTTCGCCGATGGTGCCAGGTGCTTATCGACGCGGGCGTCAAGGCCATCGTGCAGCCTGGCGGCTCCATCCGCGATGAGGAGGTCATCGAAGCGGCCAAGAAGGCCGGCGTGACCATGTACCTCACCGGCACCCGCCACTTCTTCCACTGATCGGGACTCTCTGAGGGGAGCAGCTCAGCCAAAACGCACAAAGGTGGGATTCCGCCTGACCCGTCAACGGGTCCAAGCGGAATCCCACCTTTTGCTATTCGCCTGCTATTGTGGTCACGTAACCGTTCGACAGAAGGAATCGCAACATGCACAACCATCCCTATGTATCCGAAGCACATGAGGGCAAGCCATGGTTTGAATGGTGCGTACTCGGCGTCGTCGCCGTCATCACACTGCTGGTTGTTTTCGGATATACGATGCCGCCACGGTCATACTTGCCGTGACGGCCATCATCACCGGGCTTGTTCGCCTGATTCTTCAGGACAAAAGCCCATGGAAAGTGCGCTCAGTGGCGTTCGATTCCTTCATCGGCATCGCCTTGGGAATCGGCCTGCTGATTACCTACTTCAGCTTCTTTGGACTCTTCGGCAACATCTTTTTCCGCTGAATCGCCATCAGACGAGGCGGCCTGATCGAAGAATTCGCCATCGTCGAGCGTGTCCGCGTTTGCATCGGCATCCGTCTGCGGAAGATCGGCGGCAGCCGGCACTTTGGGAGTGGTCATCATCTGCGCGATGATCATGACCAACGCCACCACAGCGGCGGCCAAGACCGGGCTAATCCAGAATACCCACAGCTGCTGCAGCGGATTTTGCGTAAGACCTCATTCATCGCGGCCAGTGCGATACCGGTGGAACGGGCGGGATTGAGACCGGCACCGGTAACCGGGTAGCTGATGGCGGTGGCCAGACCATAGGCAAGACCCATGGCAATGACATGACGGTCCGAGGACTCGCCGTGATCACCCAGAGAAGACATGGCGGTGGCAACGACAATCAGAGAGGCAACGACCTCGACGACAATCGCCAGCGTAATCGAGAACGTAATGCCATACTGGGTCAGCAGCGAGTAAGACACGGAGCCGTTTTCGAAACCGTTAACGGCCGGAGTCAGCCACACTTTGGCAGCTACCTGCTCGGATGTGGGCAGCAGCTTGACCACGGCGAAGCGGCGGCGATGGCACCGATGACCTGAGCGATCACATAGAGGATGCCATCCAGGATTTTCGTCTTGGAAACCAGCACGGAGGCTACGGTGATGGCCGGATTCAGCTGGCCACCGGACACGCGGGAGAAGATGGCGGTGACTGCGGCATATGCCAAGCCGGTAGCCAACGCGAAGAACACGATATTGATGCCATACACGGCCGAACCCCATGTGGAGAAGGCGTAAATGGCAAAGCACAGCAGGAAGCTGCCGGCCAATTCGGCGCACACGCGCAGGGCCAGCGGCTGTTGCTTGGTTTCTTCCATGATTGTTCATTCCTTTTCATCTGTTGGAAGACGGGCGAACCCGCACAAACGGTTGCCAGTCTAGCAGCAGTCCTACGTTGCGGTATGATATATAGGTTGGAATTGACTGGGATTCCAGTCCGCCAACTCTGAAGTATGTATACAAATCGACAGTCTCTGCGATGACAGAATCTGTCCGGCCACGTTGGGAGAACGATGCCAAACGCATATTCCCGCGCTGCGAAAGCGCAAGACGATTCCAATTCCATTCGACTCCAGAAGCTGCTTGCCCAAGCGGGATTCGGTTCCCGCCGCAAGTGCGAGGACATGATCACCGAAGGCCGTGTCGAGGTCGACGGTGAACTGGTCACCGAGCTCGGAACTCGCGTTGACCCTCATAAGCAGCAGGTGCGCGTAGACGGTTCGCGCGTACGCGTCAATCCGAACCACGTCACTCTGGCGCTGAACAAGCCCCGCAAGGTGCTCTCCGCCATGGACGACCCGAAGCCGCTACACGCTGCGCGACATCGTGGGCGACAAGTACGAGCGCATCTTCCACATGGGCCGTCTCGACTACGATTCCGAGGGTCTTATCCTCATGACGAACGACGGCGAGCTCTCGCAGCACGTCATGCACCCCAAGTACGAGGTCGAGAAGACCTACGTCGCTACGCTGGAAGGCAAGATCTCCGGCACCGTGTGCCGTCGACTCGTGACCACCGGCGTGCAGCTCGACGACGGCTGGATCAAGCTCGACCACTGCGCGATCATCGACTCCTCGCGTGACCACACGATGGTCAAGGTCGTGCTGCACTCCGGCAAGAACCGCATCGTGCGACGTATCTTCGGCTCAATCGGCTTCCCGGTCAAGCGCTTGGTGCGCACCCAGATCGGCCCGATCAAGCTCGGTGATTTGAAGCCCGGTTCCTACCGCGTGCTGTCCCAGACGGAAGTCCGTTCGCTGTCCAAGGAGGTTGGTCTGTGATTCGCGTTGCCATCGACGGCCCCGCCGGCGTGGGCAAGTCGTCCACGTCCAAGGCGCTGGCCAAGTATTTCGGATACGCTTACCTTGACACGGGCGCGATGTATCGTGCCTGCGCTTGGTGGTGTCTGAAGCAGGACATCGATCTGGACGCCGAAACCGTGGATGAGCGTGTCATCACCGAAGCGGTGGGCGAGTTCTTCACCGGCGACCATTTCGATATCTCCGTGGACCCGGACAACCCCCGCGTATTCGCCGACGACGAGGACATCTCCGAGGCCATTCGTTCCTCCGAAGTCTCCAGCCATGTCTCCAAGGTGTCGAACGTCATCCCGGTGCGCAACGTGCTCATCGCCGCCCAGCGCGCCTACATCGCCCGCGAAGCGTCGGCCGACTCCTTCTCCGGGGGGTTTGGGCATCGTGGCCGAGGGCCGCGATATCACCACCGTGGTGTCCCCGGACGCCGAGGTGCGCGTGCTGCTGACCGCCCGTGAGGAGGTCCGTCAGGCCCGTCGCACCGGCCAAGCCGTCAAGGGCGTGGGTGCTGAGGATGTGGCTGCGCGCGACAAGGCCGATTCCAAGGTCACCAGCTTCCTGACCGCCGCCGATGGCGTTACTACCATCGACAATTCCGATTTGGACTTCGCCCACACGCTCGATCTGCTCATCGGTCTGGTCGAGGACGCCATCGAGAACCAGGAGTACGAGCAGTATGCCGCCAATCTCGAAGGCTATGAGCTGGACGAAGGCGATGAGGATCTGATTTCCGGCCGCGGTTTCACGGAAGGCGCGCGCAAGGCCGGCCCCAAGCCGGTGGGTGTGCTGGCTGTTGTAGGCCGTCCGAACGTGGGCAAATCATCCCTGGTCAACCGTATCCTCGGCCGCCGTGCCGCCGTTGTGGAAGACACGCCGGGCGTTACGCGAGACCGTGTGAGCTATGACGCGGAATGGGCCGGCACCGACTTTAAGCTGGTGGACACGGGCGGCTGGGAAGCCGACGTGGAAGGCATTGAATCCGCCATCGCCTCACAGGCACAGGTTGCCGTGACCTTGGCCGATGCTGTGGTATTCGTTGTCGATGGTCAAGTGGGCATGACCACCACCGATGAGCGCATCGTCAAGATGCTGCGTGCCGCCGGCAAGCCGGTCGTGCTGGCCGTCAACAAGATCGACGACCAGGCCAGCGAATACCTTGCCGCCGAATTCTGGAAGCTCGGCCTCGGCGAACCATACTCGATTTCCGCCATGCACGGCAGGGGAGTGGGCGACCTGCTGGACGTCGCGCTCGACAAGCTCAAGCAGGCCGAGAAGACTTCCGGCTACCTCACGCCTTCCGGCCTGCGCCGCGTGGCTCTGGTGGGCCGCCCGAACGTGGGCAAGTCGTCTCTGCTCAATCAGCTGGCGCGCGAAGAACGTGCCGTGGTCAACGATTTGGCCGGCACTACGCGCGACCCCGTCGACGAAATCGTCAACATCGATGGCGAGGACTGGCTGTTCATCGACACGGCCGGCATCAAGCGACGCCAGCACAAGCTCACAGGCGCGGAATATTATTCCTCTCTGCGCACGCAGGCCGCCATCGAGCGCTGTGAATTGGCGCTGATCCTGTTTGATGCTTCGCAGCCGGTATCCGATCAGGATTTGAAGGTCATGTCCACAGCCGTGGATGCGGGCCGTGCGATCGTGCTCGTGTTCAATAAGTGGGATGCGATGGACGAGTTCGACAAGCAGCGTCTCGAACGCCTGTGGAACACCGAATTCGACCGTGTGATGTGGGCCGAGCGTGTGAATCTGTCCGCCAAGACCGGCTGGCACACCAACCGTCTGACGCGAGCCATGGATAAGGCCTTGGAATCCTGGGATCAGCGTATTCCTACAGGCAAGCTCAACGCCTTCCTCGGCAAAATTCAGGCCGCCCACCCGCACCCGTTGCGTGGTGGCAAGCAGCCGCGAATCCTCTTCGCCACGCAGGCATCCACGCGCCCGCCGCGTTTCGTGATCTTCGCCACCGGCTTCCTCGAGCACGGCTACCGCCGCTACATCGAGCGTTCCCTGCGCGAGGAATTCGGCTTCGAAGGCACGCCGATTCAGATCTCCGTGAACATCCGCGAGAAGAAGAAGCGGAAGTGACACGCGCGTAATTTGCCAGATTTCAAATATCTGGTAAATTATCTACTCGGTGCTTTTGCACCATCGGGCCGTAGCGCAGTTTGGTAGCGCACTTGACTGGGGGTCAAGGGGTCGCGGGTTCAAATCCCGCCGGCCCGACCGATTAGCCCCGGAATTCTGCCACTTTTGAGTGGTTGTCTTCCGGGGTTTTTCCGTTTTCAGACAATATGAGACAACATGACGACGGACTTACCTTTGTAAGCCATTCGTAATGAATTATCACCGACAATTCACCGCCTCCGCACCCCCGTCGTATGCGTTTGCCCCAAACAGGGGCTAGACTGGTTCCTATTGATTTGACGAAAGGGACCCGAATTGACAGAAATAAACGATAAGGCCCAACTGGATATCGCCGCCGCTGACGACACCGACGCCGTTACCTCGGACACCCCCGAAGAAACCGTAAACCACCCCGAAGTGATGAGACTTTCGAGCTTTCGGCCGCCAAGATGCGCGAGCATGGCATGAGCGAAACCGCCATCAACCAGTTCCACCATTTGTATGACGTATGGCGCCATGAAGAAGCTCCAGCTGGATTCGCGAGGACGACATCGAGCGCTTGGCCACGTGCCCAGCTTCCACGACGTCTATGAGACCATCAACCACGACAAGGCCGTGGACGCCTTCGCCAAGACCGCATTCCTCAAGCTCAATGGCGGTCTGGGCACCTCCATGGGATTAGACAAGGCCAAGTCGCTGTTGCCGGTGCGTAGGCACAAGGCCAAGCAGATGCGCTTCATCGACATCATCATCGGTCAGGTGCTTACCGCTCGCACACGCCTGAACGTCGAACTGCCGCTGACGTTCATGAACTCCTTCCACACTTCGGCGGACACGATGAAGGTGCTCAAGCATCATCGCAAGTTCAGTCAGCATGACGTGCCGATGGAAATCATCCAGCATCAGGAACCCAAGCTCGTGGCCGCCACCGGCGAACCTGTGAGCTACCCTGCGAACCCGGAGCTGGAATGGTGCCCGCCCGGCCACGGCGACCTGTTCTCCACCATCTGGGAGTCTGGTCTGCTTGACGTATTGGAGGAGCGCGGCTTCAAGTATCTGTTCATCTCCAATTCCGACAATCTCGGTGCGCGCCCCTCGCGTACGTTGGCCCAGCACTTCGAAAACACAGGTGCCCCGTTTATGCTGAAGTGGCCATCCGCACCAAGCCGATCGCAAGGGCGGCCATATTGTACGAGACAAGGCCACTGGTCGCCTAATACTGCGTGAAATGAGCCAGGTCCATCCGGATGATAAGGAAGCGGCCCAAGACATCGCCAAGCATCCTTACTTCAACACCAACTCGATCTGGATTCGCATCGACGCTTTGAAAGACAAGCTCGCCGAATGCGATGGTGTGTTGCCGTTGCCGGTGATTCGTAACAAAAAGACCGTGAATCCCACGGACCCGAACTCCGAACAGGTGATTCAGCTGGAAACCGCCATGGGTGCCGCAATCGGTCTGTTCAACGGTTCCATCTGCGTCCAAGTGGATCGTATGCGCTTCCTTCCGGTGAAAACCACCAATGATTTGTTCATTATGCGTTCCGATCGCTTCCACCTGACGGACACGTATGAGATGGAAGACGGCAATTACATCTTCCCGAACGTCGAACTTGATCCGCGATACTACAAGAACATCCGCGATTTCGACGAACGGTTCCCCTACGCCGTGCCATCTTTGGCCGCAGCCAACTCGGTTTCCATTCAGGCGACTGGACATTCGGACGTGACGTCATGATGTTCGCCGACGCCAAACTTGAAGATAAGGTGAGCCGAGCTACGTGCCGAACGGCGAATACGTTGGCCCGCAAGGCATCGAACCGGACGATTGGGTGTGATTTACAACACGGTCGAACGATAAAAAAGATATTATTTTTGTGAAATGGCGCTCAACTGTGGAAAAAGCCTCTAAGATAGAGTGAGTGTGGGGAAACTCATACGCACTTATAACGAAACAATAACTATACGTGAGGACTAATGGCAGAGGGCACAAGCGGACGTCGGCGTTTTTCCGACAAATGGGGCAAGCACGAGCTGGACGTACTGGCTGTGTTGTCATCCGCGTTCCCGCAATGGCTCACATCCCGCCAAATTGCGCAGCGCGTCAAGGCTTACGCCGACTCGTATGGAGACTGGCAGATCAGGCCGCCAAGGCCGCGTTCGCCAAGCAGTTCCAGCGTGATCGCGCCAAGCTCGCTGCGATGGGCATTGCCATCGAATCACGGCAGCCTGAGTACTCGTCCAAGTCGGAAGGCCAGGACTTCGCGTCCTATCGTCTGCAGTTGGGCGACGAACCGCGCATCCGCCTGATGTTCGAGCCGGAAGATATGCCGGTGCTTGCCGCCGCCAACTATCTGGCTCGTTCGATGTCGATTTCCTCCGAGCCGGATCAGTCCCAGCTCGCCCAACATGCGTCGCGCACCACGCCGCGTGTGCCGCAGACCCCTATTCCCGGTCTCGGTTTGGATTCGATTGCGCCTGGCTTGGGCACGCAGCCCATTCCGGACTCGCTGGTCAAGGTTATCGATTCGCGTCGCTTTGCCGCCACCGTTGATGTGGACGGCGAACACCTGAACGTGGCCTACACCGATTCCGACGATTTGGCCATGTTTGTGCTGGAGCATCCGGGTGCCACGATTGTCAGCCCGCAGGAGGCTGTGGACGCTATCATCGCCGCCTGCACGCCGCCAGCCGATTCACTCTGGCTGACGAATCCGCCAGCCCTGTAAGCGCCTCGGTGGTTTCCCCGTCGATTAGTCGCGATGTTCGTGAGCCGGGTGATCCCGAGTCGATCAAGGCCCAGAACAAGAAGAACGGCCCCGCTTTCCAAACGGGCAGCGAGGTGGATCGTCGCCTGCGTCTGATGCTGTTCCTCTCCGCTCACCTGGGTGAGGAATTCTCGATGAGCGAGCTGGCCGAGCGCTTTATCGGCAAACCGAAGAACGACGACGAGCTCAAGAAATTCGTTAACATCATTCATAAGGACATCAACACCCTGACCACCGTTTCCGACGATGGTGAGATGGCTGGCAGCCAGTTCTTCGATATCGACTGGCCGCTGCTGGATGCCGAGGGTATTGTTTCCGCCACCAATTCGTTGGGCCTTGAACGTCTTGCCGGCATTTCGCCGCAATACCTCAGCATGCTCACCGCCTCGGTCAGCTACTTGGCGCATTCGCCGTTACTGCCGGACAAGCAGCGTGGGCAGGCCGAATCCCTGTATGAGCGTTTGCGCCGCCATGTCAGCCCGGGCCAGACCCCGTGGCTGAGCCTGACCGGCTATGAGCTGGAGCCCCGAAGCTTCTCCATCGTCAAGCGCGCGATCAACACCGATTCGCTGTTGGACATGGAGTACTCCGACGGTACCGGTAGTACCCGTCGCAAGCTGGTGGCCCCCGCCAAGATTTTCATCGACGAAGGCGTGTATTATGCCGCCGTCTACACGGATGTCGGTTCCGCCGCCCCTAAGGACAAGAAGGCCTACGTCTCCAAAGACAAGACCATCGACAAGGCGAACGGCAAGCCGCGCATCTGGCAGGTGCTGCGCTTGGCCCGTATCGAAAAGGCGGAACTGGTCAAGCCCACCAAGCAGATCAACATCCCGAACATGCCGGTGAGCGAACTGCGCAAGTGGAGTTTCGACAACGGTACCGACGCGGTGTTCATCACCGATCAGCGCGATCTGGCATTCATCAAGACATTGCCGGGCGCTACCGTCGAACAATGCGGTGCCGGTGAAAAGGTGCATCTGACCGTTTCCTCCGACTCCTGGTTCGTGGCCTTCTGCATCGCACACGCGCGTCATATCACGGCGGTCGCCCCGGAAACGTTGCGCACCATGATCGTGGCACGCGCCGAACG
>ENA-OQBT01000795-OQBT01000795.1-human-gut-metagenome-genome-assembly--contig:-NODE-795-length-16519-cov-11.828758_pt1 | contig 16519 bp, 20 predicted proteins | sample MGYA00242749_ERZ504557 | MGnify/ENA primary metagenome ERZ504557 (study PRJEB26092, sample SAMD00036243) | human gut metagenome | host: Homo sapiens | study: EMG produced TPA metagenomics assembly of... | reverse complement strand
CCATTGGAACACCAGACGGCGCCAGATACGACTCGAGGGACACACTCCGGAGGAGTTCCGGAGCATGTCCCTCGCGGTCTAGGGTTGTATCCTAATTAACAATGTCCAACAAACGGGGCGCAGTTCAGTAGTGTCGTGCCGGGGCTTTTCTCTTTGGTTTCTCAGCTGTTCGCCTGTTCGGCGGCTTTCTGAGCCTTAAGCTGTTCCTTGACTTTCTGAGCGTATTCGTTCACGTATTCCTGACCGCTCATCTTCTGAATTTCCATGGTCACGCGATCAGTCAGCGTGCGCAAATCGTCGTGCGTGATCTGGTCGGCGGGCTTCTTCTCCACGGCAATCGGTTCGCCGTAGATCACTGTGGTCTTGCCCTTACCAGGAATAATCTGACCGGGCTTCTGCAACTCGCGAGATCCGATAATGGCGGACGGAACGATTGGGCATCCGGTTTCAAAAGCAAGTCGCGCAGCTCCGGTATGACCTTTATAGAGGCGACCGTCAGGCTACGCGTGCCCTCAATATGAATGCCGAACAGGTGGCCGTCTTCGAGGATTTCACGCGCGTGGTTCAATGCGCCAAGCGATTTCGACCCACCGGAACGATCCACGGGGAACACGCCAACCGAAGTGAACCACCACTTCTTGAACTTGCCTTTGATGCCCTTGCCTTCGAAATACTCGGCTTTGCCCATGAAATGAATCATGCGCGGACAAGTCAGCGGCAACAGCGCGTCATCGATGACGGCAAGATGATTGGCTGCGATAATGGCACCGCCTTCGCGCGGAATGTTTTCATGTCCCTTGGCAGTCGGTCCCATGCGGTGGATGGCGATCGGTCCCAGGCCTTTGACGAAAAACCAGTAGAGCATTTTTCACGATCCTCCTAGCGGATGGCCATCCGCTTGATTACAGTTATCAGTATGACTGACCTCAACAATAGCAATGCCGATGAAGAACGCCCAAATGCCGCGCCGAATGGTGGCGAAGGGGCTTCTTCAAATGCGGACGATTTGGATGCCGCATGGGCTGAATTCGCAAGTTCGCATGCCGACGATTTGCAGGCCGTGGAGCATTCTCGTAGCGCGAAACGTTTTGAAAAGCATGCGCAGCGCCGTGAGAAGGAGGCGTTGCTTTCGATTCAGGATTTGGATCAGGGCACGTTCACTGATGACACTCCGCAAGGTCGTGGACCGCGCGATTTCACTGGTTCCAGCTGGTTGGACACCGATAGTGTAATGGATCGTTACGGTGATGATTTCACTCCTCCGAATCCCTCCATCGGTCATGTCAAGATATCGAAGTTGGTGTTTTGGGTGCTTTTGATCGCTGGTGTCGCCGGTATCATCGCATCTGCGTTCATGCCTGCTTTGGCTGGGATTTTGGGATCGATTTTCGGCGTGTGCGCGTTGATTGGCGCTGCAGGATTGATCGTACAGCACAAGGGACATACACAAACCCGCCGCGATGTTTTCGATGATGGAGCTCGCGTATAGCAACATATGGAGAAGACTGCATCAGCTACGTCTTTTGTGCTCTTCTCTGTGATATTTGTCGCTGCGATACGTATAAGGCGCGTGTCTCGTCGTTGAGTGTTTTGACGAGACACGCCTTATACGTTCTTATGATCTGCTATTTCGCCGAATATCAAGCTTTCTTGGACTGGGCGGCGGTGATCCACTGGTCAAGCAGTGCCGAGGCCTTGCCTGAATCAACGGTTTCTTCGGCAATGGCATAGGCCGCTTTGAATCGTTCAGTCAGGCTGGCATCAGCTGGTACCTGATGGCCGTCCGCAACAATCGCGGATGCCGCGTTGAGCAGGGCGGTAGTGCGGAAAGGAACGTCCTTGCCTGCAAGGAAGTCACGGAACAGCTGGGCGTTGAGCTCCGGCTCTCCACCCTTTAAGTCAGCCACCGTCACCTTGTCGAGACCAAGCTCCACAGTCGGATCGAATTCACTCTCAGTGACTTCGCCGTTGCCGAACTCCCAGATGGACACCGGACCAGTCGGAGCCATTTCGTCAAGCCCCTCGCTTGACGTGTACACCATGCCGGTCTGGCCATTAGCCGCATATACCGCAGCCATGATCGGGCTCATTGCGCGATTGGCGCAGCCCACCGCCATGTGCTTCGGCGAGGCCGGATTGGTCAGAGGTCCAAGAACGTTGAATACGCATGGCACGCCGAGCGCCGCACGGACAGGTCCCACGAAGCGCATTGCCGGATGGAATGTGCGTGCGAAAGCGAATGCGATGCCGCATTCGTTGCCGACCTCAGCAACCTGTTCCGGTTCCAGATCGAGCGGCAGTCCCAGCGCCTCGAAGCAATCGGCAGTGCCGCACTTGGAAGAGGCTGCACGATTGCCGTGCTTCACGACTTTCGCTCCGGATGCGGCAGCCACCACCGCGCCCATGGAAGACAGATTCACCGTCGCGGCGCCGTCTCCACCGGTACCGACGATATCGGTGGTCTCACCGTCGATATCAAGTTTGATGGCATGGGAGACCATGGCCTTGGCCGCTCCACGCACCTCATCCGGAGTCAAGCCAAGTTGCTGCTGGGTTGCCAGAACCGCACCGACGGCCGCCGGATTAGCGTTGCCGTTCATGAGGTCATCGACGAACCACTCGGATTCCTCGGCACTCAGATGGTCCCCTCCGACCAGCTTGGTGAGGATCGACTTCCATGTGATTTCAGCCATGATGCCCTCCTTGACGCTTCAGCATGTCACGTTGTTGATACGATATCGCCGCCATTGTAACCGTTCTACATTTCATGGTTTTTCAACGTCCATATCACGAACAGGTAATTGCAGAAAAGCGCTCATCATAAACAACACAGACATTTTCAATATCTATCTTCCGCATATCGGGCAACGAGCATGAAACAAAAAGGCGGTCTGCGAAAAATCCGCAAACCGCCTTCATTATGCGCGAATCATCAGAGCATCACACGATATGTCACTGTTCGTTCTGTCCGTGGCACATCTTGTACTTACGACCGGAACCGCACGGGCACTGGGCGTTCTTGCCCGTTCCCGGGAAGGTACGGCCATCCGCCCACGGAGAGTGCAATTCCTCGCTCTTCGGACGCTTATTGGCAGGAACCTTGCCCTCAGCATGGCTGATCGGCTGCATGCCTACGATGCCAGGCTCATTCTTCTGTTCTTCGGCCAGTTCGTCGATGACGGTCTTTTCGGCCTCATCGTCGGTTTCCAGCTCGGCAGGAGCGGTTTCGCCGGTCGGCTGCGCTTCGCTATCCAGGCCCATCACCGCTTCGGCTGCGTTCACGGCCTCTTCCTCATCGGATTCGGTGTCGGCGTCTTCGGTAGTGGCGACACGATCGATGTCAACGTGGAACAGCAGCTGGATGGTCTCCTCCTTGATTGCTTCAATCATGGAGTTGTACATCTGATAGCCTTCGCGCTGGTATTCGACCAGCGGATCGCGCTGACCCATACCACGCAGACCGATGCCGTCCTTGAGATAATCCATCTCATACAGGTGTTCGCGCCACTTGCGGTCAAGAACCGCGAGCACGACACGACGTTCCAGCTGACGCAGACCCTCTTCACCAAGCTTGGCTTCGAAGTCGGCATACTGGTCCTTTGCGTCGGAAACGATAAGCTCCTGCAGGGCTACGATGGCCTTGTCTCCCTTGAGCTTGGAGACAGCGTCCTTGGCGGCTTCCGGATCGACGGCAATCGGGTACACGGCGTTCAGAGCCTTGAACAGGCCTTCCCAATCCCAATCCTTCGGCTTGTCGGAGCCCTTGTTGGCGCCCTTGATGTAGCTCAATACCGTATCGTCGATGAACTTGAGGATATCCTCGTGGATGTCTTCGCCCTTGAGCACAGCCTGACGCTCGGCGTAGATGACGGTGCGCTGCTTGTTCATCACGTCATCGTACTTGAGCACGTTCTTACGGATTTCGAAGTTGCGGGATTCCACGGCCTTCTGTGCGGTGCGCACGCCCTTGGAAACGCTCTTCGCTTCGATCGGCTCGCCTTCCGGCATGCCCTTGGCCATAACGCGGGCCACGAGCTGGGTGTTGAACAGACGCATCAGATCGTCTTCGAGCGACAGGTAGAAACGGGACTCGCCCGGATCGCCTTGACGTCCGGAACGGCCGCGCAGCTGGTTGTCGATACGACGGGACTCGTGACGCTCGGTACCAAGCACGTACAGACCACCGAGTTCAACGACCTCTTCATGCTCGTCCTTGACCTGCTCCTTGATTTCGGCCAAGTGCCCGGCCAACGCTTCTCGTACTCGTCCGGAGTGTCATCCGGAGAATAGCCTTCGGACTTGAGCTTCGCATCGGCAAGGAACTCGACGTTGCCGCCGAGCATGATATCGGTACCACGGCCTGCCATGTTGGTAGCCACGGTGACGGCGCCCTTACGGCCCGCGACGGCCACGACGGCGGCCTCCTTATCATGCTGCTTCGCGTTCAGCACCTGGTGGGGAATGTTGGCAACGTCAAGCAGGGACGACACGATTTCGGAGGATTCCACGGAAGCGGTACCCAGCAGCACCGGCTGGCCCTTCTTGTGGCGCTTGGCAACATCGCGCACGATGGCGGCAAGCTTCTCCTTCTTGGTACGGAAGATCAAATCGTCCTTGTCTTCGCGAATCATCGGCTTGTTGGTCGGAATCGGGAGCACGCCCAGCTTATAGGTGCCCATGAACTCCGCGGCCTCGGTTTCCGCGGTACCGGTCATGCCCGACAGCTTGTCGTACATGCGGAAGTAGTTCTGCAGGGTGATGGTGGCGAAGGTCTGGTTCTCAGCCTTGACTTCCACGTTTTCCTTGGCTTCGATTGCCTGGTGCAGACCTTCGTTGTAACGGCGTCCCGGCAGGATACGGCCGGTGTGTTCGTCGACGATGAGCACTTCACCGCCGGTCACCACGTAGTCGCGGTCGCGCAGGAACAGTTCCTTGGCCTTGATGGCGTTGTTCAGGTAGCCGATCAGTGCGGTGTTGTTCGGCTCGTACAGGTTGTCGATGCGAGATAATCCTCGATCTTGTTGATGCCTGGATCGAGAATGCCGACGACCTTCTTTTTCTCGTCGACCTCATAGTCCTCGTCACGGGTGAGCTTGAGCACCAGACGTGCGAACTGACGGTACCAACGGGTCACGTCGCCTTCGGCCGGACCGGAGATGATCAACGGGGTACGGGCCTCGTCGATGAGGATGGAGTCGACCTCATCGACGATGGCGAAGTGGTGGCCGCGCTGCACCAGATCGGACTTCTCCCACGCCATGTTGTCACGCAGGTAGTCGAAGCCGAACTCGTTGTTGGTGCCGTAGGTGATGTCGGCGTTGTACTGCTTGCGGCGCTCCGGCGGTTTCTGGTTGGTGATGATGCAGCCGGTGCTCATGCCGAGGAAGCGGTAGACACGACCCATCAGCTCGGCTGGTAGCTTGCCAGATAGTCGTTGACGGTGACGACGTGCACGCCCTGGCCGTCGAGTGCGTTCAAGTATGCCGGCAGAGTCGCCACAAGGGTCTTGCCTTCACCGGTCTTCATTTCGGCGATGTTGCCCCAGTGCAGCGCCGCGCCACCCATGAGCTGCACGTCGAAGTGGCGCAGGCCCAAGGTGCGCTTGGATGCCTCGCGCACGGTGGCGAAGGCTTCCGGCATGAGCTTGTCAAGGGATTCGCCATTGTCGAGACGCTGCTTGAACTTGGCGGTCTGGCCCTTGAGCTCTTCGTCGTTGAGCGCTGCAATCTCATCTTCCAGCGCGTTGGTCGCCTGTGCTACGTGCTCAAGCTTCTTGATCTGTCGGCCTTCGCCCATTCGCAGGGCTTTGTCAACGATATCTACCACAATCACTCCCTTTGTGTATGCGAGTTATCTCATCTGAGATTAGTCGCTGTTTAACGATTTCCGAAAAACACCGTCCATTTTACGTAACTTTCAGCTTGTTGCGGCCTCCTTCCATTCGACACACCACCTTCAGACATGAAAAAGAGGCCCGCACATACACTGCGCGAGCCCCGTTCGGTCAGATTATCTCCCTATCCAACCTGTTGCATGTCTTACTTCGCCACATTCTCCGGGGTGTCGATCTCGAAGACGCCATAGCTCCAGCCGTGACGATGGTAGACGACGGACGGACGACCAGTCTCCTTGTTCACGAACAGGAAGAAGTCATGTCCAATCAGCTCCATCTCATACAGCGCCTCATCGATGGTCATCGGCTCCGCGATATGCAGCTTGCGACGGATGACAATCGGGGTGTCGCCTACTTGGACTTCGACGGACTCTCCCGGACCCAGCTCAGCGGCGACGGCTTCGGCCGGGCTGTTATTCGGCACTTCGACCGGCTCCTCAACTTCTGGAGTCGGCTCGACGACACCAAGATCGACCGGGACCGGATCGCTGTAGCCACGACGATGATCCTTGCGACGATCACGGGTGCGACGCAGACGGAGGGTCAGCTTGTCGAGCGCCATGTCCAGAGCGCTGAACTCGTCGGCGCTGGAAGCCTCAGCGCGCACCACGGTACGACCTGCGATGACGGTGATTTCAACGCGCTTGGCGGTGTCGGCCTGACGCGGATTGCCCTCGTGCGACAACACAATCTGAACACGCCGCGCATCCGGGGCGATAGCGGTCACACGATTCATCTTGCTTTCGACAACGTCACGGAACCTTTGCTTAATCTGCGTATGACGTCCGGTAACGACGATTTCCATGTGGACCTCCCTAGACTCAAGCGGTGTTACCCGCTATATACGGACCAAACAGCTGCCTCGCTGTTCGGTAGTCAACATTGTAGCCGCAACATTGTGATTTCACTGAAAAGTTGACGCAGGAAAAATAAAGTTTTTTTGATTTTCCTTTCGTCCGTTTTCTTGCTATCATAGTGCATTTGAGACCTCTTGATGGCCGCGACCGATCCGTCGGTTGAGGAACTTCCGGGCTCCATAGAGCACGATGGCGGATAACGTCCGCCCAGGGCGACCTGAGAGATAGCGCAGCAGAGAACAGACCGCTTATCGGTTTCGACCGGTAGGTAAGGGTGAAACGGCGGTGTAAGAGACCACCGGGCCACTGGTAACAGTTGGCCGCATGGCAAGCCTCATCGGGAGCAAGGCCAAGCAGAAGGCGTTTGAGGGCTGCTCGCCCGAAGCCTTCGGGTAGGCTGCTAGAGCCTGGCGGCAACGTCAGGTCGAGATGGATGGCCATCCGTGCCTGAGGCACGACAGAACCCGGGGTATAAGAGGTCTCACTCCCTTATCACACCGACCGATTCCCGTGGCGAAACAGTGTTTGAAAACCGCATAACCACTATGCGAATCAGTCGTTTCAGACGAACAATTCCTGTGCGATTTTCCGCAGAACTTCAGGATTATGGCCTTTCCGCCACCAGCACTCCAGAACCGTCTTTTACGCACCTCGACATCCAATCCAGCAGTTTTTCTTGCTGTCCGACGTCCCAGCTCCCATGCAGCCTCGGCGAACACGCCTTGGGATTCGGCCTCATCGCACACACGTTGCGCGAGCTGGCGGTCCACACCTTTGCGTTTGAGCTCCATGACCGCTCCCCTATACCCCATCAGTCGTGATGTGCAGTACCGCACCGCGGACTGGGCGTACGCCTCGTCGTCGATGAGACGGACCCGAATCAGTCTGACGATCACATCGTCCACCACCTCGGAGGCATACCCCTTGCCGATGAGTCGTTCCCGCATCGCGCCTGACGGACGCGGCGCCGCATCAAGCAGCCGAAGGGCCGCCTCCCTGCATGCATCCAAATCATTCGGATCGTCAGGAATCCGCGACACGCCGACTGCGACACGCCCTGCGTGTCGTGCGTGTCGCGCACGCCTCGGCGTGTCATTGCCGTCAATGGACGGAGTTCGGTCGTAATTGAATTCGGTTCGACCGGCCTGCGGCCGACCACCGCAGGAAAGGGCAAAGCCCCAGCCTCGGATGATACCGGCTGGAGGCCCTGCTGTTCAAGAAATCGCTCAGCGCTGATCATACGTCACGCCTTGCCGGCTGACTTGGAAGCCTTTGCCGCGCCTTTGGCTGCTTCCGGCTTGCCAGCATCCGCTTTCGCCTTCTCCTCGCTTGTGGCATCAGACGCAGAAGCCTCATTACCATCTTCGGCAAATTGGTCGGTGGGCTCAATGAGACCAAACTCGGCCTTCACCTTATTCTCGATCTCTTCGGTAAGCTCCGGATTGTCTTTCAAGAATTGGCGCACGTTCTCACGGCCTTGACCCAGTTGGTCGCCACCATAGGTGAACCATGATCCGGACTTCTTCACGACATTGACCTGCAACGCCATGTCAAGTACGGAACCTTCCTTGGAAATGCCCTCGCCGTACAACACGTCGAATTCAGCGGTCTTGAACGGCGGAGCCATCTTGTTCTTGACGACCTTGACCTTGGTGCGATTACCTACAGCCTCATCACCATTCTTGATGGTCTGGATACGTCGAATATCCATGCGGACGGACGAGTAGAACTTCAACGCCTTGCCACCGGTGGTCGTTTCCGGATTGCCGAAGAACACACCGATCTTCTCTCGAAGCTGGTTGATGAAAATGGCGGTGGTGCCCGCCTGAGCCAAAGCGCCAGTCATCTTACGCAATGCCTGGCTCATCAGTCTTGCCTGCAAACCGACATGACTGTCGCCCATTTCACCTTCGATTTCGGCCTTCGGCACCAGTGCAGCCACGGAATCGATGACGATCACGTCAAGCGCACCAGAACGAATCAGCATATCCGCGATTTCCAGCGCCTGCTCGCCGTTATCAGGTTGGGAAACAATCAACGAATCAGTATCGACGCCGAGCTTGCGCGCATAGACCGGGTCAAGCGCATGTTCCGCATCGATGAACGCGGCGACGCCACCGTTTTTCTGGGCATTGGCCACCACATGCAACGCCAGTGTGGTCTTGCCGGAGGATTCCGGACCATAAATCTCCACGATACGGCCCTTCGGCAGGCCGCCGATACCCAATGCCATATCCAATGCCAGCGATCCAGTAGGAATCACCTCGACATCCTGCTCGGGACGATCACCCAATCGCATGGCCGATCCCTTGCCGAAACTCTTCTCGACCTGCGCGAGCGCCGTATCAAGCGCAGCCTGACGACGCGGGTCGATGCCGTTCGCGGACTTGTTCTGTGCGGCTCCCTTTGCCGCGCTCGTCTGTGCCATGACTACTCCTTTTGCTGACTATGACGAATGGTGCTTCACCGTAAGGCCACGGCATTCGTTCCCGCAAATCTAACGGCCGTTGTGGTCGGAGGATATGCGATCTAACGAGTCATAACCAACATTTCTTGGAAAATCAACGTTTTCACGCAATCTGAAGAATTTGGAAACAGCCCGTCTAGGTTGTTGTCTGTGGATAACTATATCCCAACATGCGAACATCTGTTCGAAGAGGCGTGTTGTGTTCGGAAAACGTCTCAGCGCACCGGCATAGGAGGCGCGTTATGATCCTTGCCCCAACGCCGGGAATCGGGAATGCCCATCTGGTCGCATAACACATTCCAGACCACTCGCGGCTCCTCACCAGCGTCAAGCGCGTCCACCGCCGTCATGCCGCCAAGACGATCAAGCACCTGATCATGCGCCAGCGCTCGACCATAGCTACGACCAAGCACCTCTTCAAGTAACTGCCAAAATTCACGTTCCTGCACGCGCCCCAGTGTACACAGACTTGAATCCATGTACAGGCACGAAAAACGCCCGGCGAACAATCGCCGGGCGTCAACCTTACATTCGAATCAGGCAGCCACAGAATCGAGATAGTCAGCCACCATGCGAAGCATCTGGGCTGTGGACAGCCCCAAGGACTGCGCGATGGACGACAGCAGTTCGGAACTGGCCTCCTTCTGGCCGCGCTCCACTTCGGAAAGGTACCCCAAAGACACCCCGGCCTTTTCGCTGACCTCGCGAAGCGTCTTATGATCTCGCGTGCGCAGGTCGCGCAGCACATGGCCTATGGCTTCACGCAGCGAAACCTCCTTAATCTCATCGGGCTGTTCCTGAGCGTGCGGCACAGCATGCGTGCGTACCCGATCGGAGTCCTCTTCCTGCCACATTCGCGTCAATGCGGCCTGACGCTCATCCTTGGCCTTTTTCGCAGCGCGCGCACGAAGCACCTGCTGCTGCGCGAACATCACAGCGCGCCGCTGAGCCGGCGTAAGCTCCCTGACACGAGCTCCGGCAGCTGCGCAGTCGCAGGGGCCATAGCCTTGAGTTCCCTCTGTTCTTTGGTGAGTGTCATCATTTCCATTCATCAGCCCCTTTTTCGTGCGTACGTCTGTCCACTATGGTCAACACTCATCTTTGTGGATTATTCCTGTGAATCCGCTGAAAGCTCCCTCAGTTTTTGCAGAATACAATGCACGACGCCGCGTCGCACGCTCTCCCTATCTCCCTGCAGGCGAAGCTCAAAAGCCTCCGTTCGCCGAGAGCGAACACCTCCGAACCCCTCCGGCAGGGAACAACCGACATATGCAAGACCTGCCGGTTTATTTCCATCAGGTCCAGGCCCCGCCACTCCCGTGGTCGACAATCCAATAACGCAGTCGCCATCCCCCTGCTGCCGATACAGCCTCGCCGTTCCGGCAGCCATCTGGCGGGCCACTTCAGGATGGACAGCCCCCTCGCTGCGCAGCAGTTCCGCATCTACGCCAAGAATCGAGGCCTTGGCACGAATGTCATACGTCACCGCGGAACCGAGAAAAACCTTCGACGCTCCCGGCACGCGCACGAAAGCGTCGGCCAACAGGCCTCCCGTCAATGACTCAGCCGCCGCGATTTTGAAACGATTGGTCTCACAATATGCAAGAACGGCCGCAGCCAATTCATCGCATCGCGATTGGTTGGCGGCAGCCGTTTGGTTCAAGGATTCAATCATGAATACCCTACTTGGTTTCTTTTCCGGTCTTGTCTGCGGGCTTCTTACGACCGCCAAAAGTATTAACCAGATACTCGCCACCGGAATACAGGCAGAGAATCAGCGCAAGATAAATCAGCGCATACGTGATGGTGTAGTAGACGGTCATCCACATCGGGGTGTCGTTGACCCCTTCCGACGCCAAGCTCCACATAGGCAGCATCAACATGGCCAGACCAATGCACTGGCAGAGCGTCTTGTACTTGCCCGCCTGGGATGCGGCGATGACCTTGCCGCCCGTGTCGATCACAAAGAAGCGCATGACGGTGATGCCAATCTCACGAATCAGAAACAAGGCGGTCACGACCCAGCCCAGCACTGGATTGCCAAATTCGTTGAAGATGGCGGCAACGATCAGTGTGCCGCAGGTGAGCAGCTTGTCGGCGATCGGGTCCATCAGCTTGCCCAATTCGGTGACCTGGTTGTATTTGCGGGCCATCCAACCGTCGAGTTTATCGGTGCATGCCGCGATGATGAAGATGACAGCGGCAACCCAACGCATGGTGACATTGTCCACGCCCCACGCGCCGGCTTTGGCGTACAGCGCCAAAAACACGATGACCAAAATGATACGGGAGAAGGTGACAAGGTTCGGCGGCGCGTTCCAGCCGTCAAGCAACGATGATTTGCGTTCTTCTTGCTTTTCCATACCGTTCACGTTACCCTGACACTTCTACTTGCTTACCAATTTGCGTTTCATACGGAGCGTTCCCCAGTCACATCGCCGCTTCGGAATCCGCTGCCGAAGAAGCTCCCGGATTCAGCGACGAGGTCTCGCCCTTGATGAAGGCGAGCACCTGCGGCAAGTCCTGGGGCTGCACCAACACCTCGCGCGCCTTGGACCTTCGGACGGCCCCACGATGCCACGCGACTCCAGCAGATCCATAAGACGTCCCGCCTTGGCGAACCCGACGCGCAGCTTGCGCTGCAACATGGACGTCGAGCCGAACTGCGAGGTGACCACCAGTTCCGCCGCCTGCAACAGCACGTCCATATCGCCGCCAATATCTTCATCCGGTTCGATGGCCTTCTTGTCGGATTCCTTAGCCATTTCCTCGATATCCTCGCGGTAATGCGGCTTGCGTTGGGTGCGCACGAACTCCACCGCACGACGGATTTCCGATTCGTCGACCCATGCACCCTGCACACGCAACGGTTTGGCCTGTCCCATCGGCAGGAACAGCGCATCGCCCTGCCCGATCAGGGTTTCCGCGCCAGTGGAGTCGAGAATGACTCGAGAATCAGTGGCCGACGAGGTCGCGAACGCCAAACGCGAAGGAATGTTCGCCTTGATCAGGCCGGTGACCACATCGACCGATGGACGCTGGGTGGCGAGCACCAGATGCACGCCTGCAGCTCGTGCCAGCTGCGTGATGCGTTGGATGGAGCTTTCCACATCATTCTTGGCCACCATCATCAGATCGGCCATCTCGTCGACGACCACCAGAATGTACGGATATGGAGCGACCTTGCGCTTCGATCCGGCCGGCGCATGCACCTTGCCCGCACGCACGGCAGCATTGAAATCCTTGATATGTCGGAATCCGAAGAATTCAAGATCGCTGTAGCGGGCATCCATCTCCTTGACCACCCATTCGAGCGCCTGCGCAGCCTTCTTCGGATCGGTGATGATCGGCGTGAGCAGATGTGGAATACCCGCGTATGCCGATAGTTCCACTCGCTTCGGATCAACCATGATCATGCGCACCTGATCCGGCGTCGCCCTCATGATCACGGATGTCAGCATGGAGTTGATGAAACTGGACTTGCCGGAACCGGTGGCGCCTGCCACCAGAAGATGCGGCATCTTGGTGAGGTCGGCCGTTACAAAATGGCCTTCCACATCCTTGCCCACGCCTGTGAGCATCGGGTTCGGATCATTCCTTGCCTTGTCCGAGCGAAGCACGTCGCCAAGCACCACGGTTTCACGGTCGGTGTTCGGTATTTCGATGCCGATGGCGGACTTGCCTTCGATCACCGACAGGATGCGCACGTCGGAACTGGCCACCGCGTAGGCGATGTTCTTCTGCAGATTGGTGACCTTCTCCACTTTCACACCCGGACCAAGCTCCACCTCATACATGGTCACGGATGGGCCTCGCAGAAAGCCGATGACTTTAGCGTCGACATTGAACTGCTGGAATGTGACCGTAAGCGCGCGAATCACACGATCGTTCTCCGGAGTGTGCACGGCATGCGGCGCGCCTTGCTTCAGCATGCCGAGATCAGGCAGATGGTAGGGGCCCTCCGGAATCTCACCGGACTCGTCGGAAACGCCCTCTCCGTTCGATCCGGCATCCAGATCGTTCACGACTTCATTGGTCGCCGCATCGACCATGACCTGCGTTCCGTTGGATGTGCCGTCCTCGTCGATGACCGCCCACGGGTCATCCGCGGCCATGCCGACCGACTTGATTTCACTGGATGGTACCGATCCAACCATCGCAGGGACGGTTTCTAAAATTTGCGGCATGGTGCCGCTTGCCGTTCCGATCGGATCTGACGAAAGAGAACGCGCCACAGGCATCTGCGGCATGACGACGGTTCCGCCAGAATCCTGAGTGGAATGTTCGCCGGATGAAATGCTGCGCGGCCGCGAGACGCTCTGGTATGGTTCGTCAAGCATGGTTTCCGCCGTTTCGCCATGCCGTTCGGCGGCATTGCGAAACGCCTCATCACCGTCATAATGATCGAGTCCGTCCTGAGCGCCCTGCTTCTTGGATTTCGATGATATCCATTGCTTTATGAGGGAGAACGGCATCGGCTTCTTCTTTTCAGCCGCCACATCGTCGGCTCCATTATGCGTCGGCACGCCTTCTGCGAACGACAGCGTGGCATCTCCTATACGCACTTCGTTCGGGAATTGCTCGGTCTCGTCATCAACCTTTTTATTTGCACCGAATCCAAAACGGACCTTCAATGCACGTACTTTGTCGGGAATCTCTTGAACCCCTGTATTGGTAATCAGCAACAACGAGAACAAAATGACGACCACGAAAATAACGATGGCGAACGCTTGGAAAGCCCCATGCCAGCGGGCAGCCAAGCACATAGCCGAGCAGACCTCCCGCATTCTGCAGCAACGCCATGTCGAACCCTTGGGCGTCGGACGCGAGCGCCGCATCGAGTATGGAGCAGACGGACCACAGAATCATGGACCACCCCGCCACCATACGCACATTGCCGCTTTTGCGCTTGGTCTCATATATGAGGCTGAATGCCACCAGCGCCAAAAAGACCGGCAGGATGACGCTCATCAGACCAAACAGGCCGGAAGCCAAGGCGTGGAGCATCCGGCCGAACACGCCCTGTACCCGGAACCATTCCGAAGCGCAGAACATTACCGCGAGAATCACCAGAATAAAACATGCGATATCACGTCCGTACTTGGTCAAAACACCCATCACAGGCGACGGCTCGACCGCGTCCATGACCTTGGTCTCGCCGGAACGCGCCTTGCCCGTGGACCCTTTGCCGCCGGATTTCGTATTGGAAGATGCTGTTCGTGCCATAACGGTCATGATTTTACCCATTGGAGGCGCCATGACATGGCACTTCCTCGAATCGCACACATTTTCTAACTTAAGTGAACACGCAATTTCACTGATTGGATTCCGCCAAGATCGTCACCGTCAAGTTGGGTGCCAAGCCGGAGAAGACCGTGAATAAGGTGGAAAGCTTCGACGAATACGGCAGCGGGAGTTTCATTTCAGGCGAGGTCTCCGAGATGATGCTGGGTGTAGGCGTCCGCCTGCACGTCTATGGCGTCATAGGCACCTGCATCGGCATGTTCGATGATGGCCATCGCATTGTCTAGCAGCGCCGGATTGAGCGCTTGGAGCCAGTGGATGCGCGGGTCACGACCGAACCATCCCATCTGCTTGCGTGCCAGACGCTTCGTTTTCTGCGCAATGTCCATGAACGTGTCGTTCAGGTCACGCAACCCGTCCAAATAGTCGACGACCTGCTGGTAACCGAGCGCTTTGGCTGCGGTGATGCCCAGCTTGGGACGGATACGTTCCACTTCTTCGATGAATCCGCCTTCGAGCATCTGCTTGGTGCGAATATCGATACGACGGTCCAGTTCCTCACGCGGCAGATCGAGACCGATTTGCACGGTGGGAATGACGTACCGATAGTGCGGAAGGCTTGCCGAATAGGGGCGTCCCGTCACTTCGATGACTTCCAGCGCGCGGATGGTTCGTCTCGGATTGTGCGGTCCATGCGCGCCGCCGCTTCGGGATCCTTGACCTTCAGCTCGTCGAACAACGCGCCCGCGCCTTCGGCTTTCTCCCGTTCCTCAAGCGCCTTGCGTACTTGCGGGTCGGTGCCAGGGAAGGAGATGTCGTCGATGGCCGCCCGTGCGTACAGGCCAGAGCCTCCGACGAGGATCGGACGCACTCCCCTGACCTGTAGTTCGGCTATTTTCTCGCGGGCGAGCTCTTGGAACCTCGCCACGGACATGGCGTCGTCCGGTTCGATGATATCGATGAGATGATGCCTGACCTGCGCCTGCTCCTCAAGGCTTGCCTTGGCCGTGCCGATATCCATGCCCCGATACATCTGGTATGCGTCGGCGTTGATGATTTCCGCCTGTTCGCCTTTGCGCGCCAACGCTTTGGCGACGGCAATGCCCAACCCGGTTTTGCCGGATGCGGTTGGTCCGACAATGGATACGACCTTGCGCTGCATGGCAGGATCGGCGTCTCCTGTTTTGTCTGTTTTCTCAGAGGTCTGTTCAGTGTCGAACGGCATAGGTCTGCCCCGCCTTCGGATCGGGATCGGCGATGAGGTTGTGACGCCCAGCGTGGGTGATGGTGGCGGTCACGAAATCGCTACCTGCGGCATCGGCTCGCCTTCGGGCACACCGACATGCACGAGCACGCCGGTTTTCTCGCGCCCGGTGACACGATGGGTCGCGGCGTCCTTCTTGCCAGATGCGCCGGTGACCATCACTTCGACGTCACGGCCTTCGAAGGTTTTGAGATTTTCTTCGGTGATGCGTTCCTGCAATGCCACGAGTCGTTCGAACCGGTCTTGGACCACGTCGTGCGGCACCTGCTCCATTTCGGCTGCCGGAGTGCCTGGGCGCGGCGAATAGATGAAGGTGAATGCGGACGCGAATCTCGCCTCTTCCACCACACGCAAGGTTTTCTGGAAGTCCTCTTCGGTTTCACCCGGGAAACGACGATGATGTCGGTGGAGATCTGCGCATCCGGCATGGCCTCACGGATTTTACGCAGAATGTCAAGGAACTTCGCGGAACGATACGAACGGCGCATGGCGCGCAGGATTCGGTCGGATCCGGACTGCAGCGGGAAGTGCAGCTGGTGCATGACATTGGGCGTTTCGGCCATGGCTGCGATCACGTCGTCGGTGAAGGCGGCGGGATGCGGCGAAGTGAATCGCACGCGTTCCAATCCTTCGATCTCGCCGCATGCTCGTAATAGCTTGGAGAAGGCGAAACGGTCGCCGATGCCGTAACCGAACGAGTTCACGTTCTGGCCGAGCAGCGTGACTTCCTTGGCTCCTTCGTCCACGCACTGGCGGATTTCGGCAAGAATGTCTCCCGGGCGACGATCATGTTC
>ENA-OQBT01000794-OQBT01000794.1-human-gut-metagenome-genome-assembly--contig:-NODE-794-length-16530-cov-8.161556_pt1 | contig 16530 bp, 18 predicted proteins | sample MGYA00242749_ERZ504557 | MGnify/ENA primary metagenome ERZ504557 (study PRJEB26092, sample SAMD00036243) | human gut metagenome | host: Homo sapiens | study: EMG produced TPA metagenomics assembly of... | reverse complement strand
AGCCCTATTATATAAAAATTTATATATAAAATAATTACATAAAGAGGTGAGCGTATGTATTACTATCCGGTATCAGCTGTGCTGACAGAATGTCTGATCCTTTCTGTTGTGGAACAGCAGGATTCCTACGGATATGAGATCAGCCAGACTGTAAAGATGGTTGCATCCATCAAGGAGTCTACCCTGTATCCCATCCTGCGGAAGTTGGAGACAGGTGGTTATCTTACAACGTATTCCCAAGAGTTCCAGGGCAGGAAGCGAAAGTATTATTCCATCACAGAAGCCGGGCGTGATCAGCTGGAATATTTGAGGAAAGAGTGGAGAGAATACCGCGATACTATAGACGATATTGTGGAAGGGAGACTTCGAAAATGACAAGAAAAGAGTATATGGAGCAGCTGAAGAAATATCTGAAGCGGCTTCCAAAAGAAGATTATGACAATGCCATTGAGTATTTTTCGGAATACTTCGATGAGGCTGGACCTGAGAATGAACAGCAGGTTATGGAAGAACTGGGACAGCCTAAAGAGGCGGCAAGGGAACTGCTTCTGAACCTTTTACAGGAGAGTGTTGGTGACAGTAAAGACATCACCGAGGAAAAAACAGCAGCTTTGCCGGCAGCAGGTTCATATTACGGAGAGAGCTCCCATGCACATAGCCGGACAGATTCAGGAAACCTGAGTACAACAGGGTACAGTACATCCGCAGGAAAGAAGCGTTCCCCCGGAAAGATCATTCTTCTCGCATTTCTGGTGATCTGTGCATCGCCGGTGAGCATTGCGCTGCTGTTTACAGGCCTTGCAGTACTGGCAGCAGTGGTGATTGTCATCGCAGCAGTGATCTTTTCCATGGCAGTTACAGGTGTATCAGCAATTGCCGGAGGTATCGTGCTCACAGGTTTCGGCGTGACATTGATCGTAAGATCTCTGGCAGCATCCTGCATGATGGTCGGCAGTGGATTTCTGATGGCAGGTGCGGGAATCCTCGTTGGAGTACTTACCATATATATATGTAAATGGTGTGCAATGGGAATCGGCCGTCTGGTTAACAGACTTGCAAGAAAGAAGGTGCATAAAAATGAATAAGATTGCAAAAACAGTGCTGATGACAGGTACAGCACTCTGTGTAGCGGGAGTTGTTCTTTCCACAGCAGGATATTTTGCAGGGGGAAAAGATTTCACATATACTTCAGATCATATGTATGTATCCGGAGGAAATTCTTCCAGTCGTAAAAATCTTACAGTAATGAAAAAAGAACAGATTGATGATTTTACGAAGCTGAATGTGGATTTTGAGGATTTTGATCTGGATATCCGTACCTCAGATGATGACCATTATTATATGGAATATAAGCTTGAGAAAAACGGGAGGAAAAATCCTCTGACCTGGAAGGATAAGGATGGAGAGCTCACGCTTGAGGAGTCTGCAGGCGGCAGTGGAAGTTATTATATAACCTATGATCTGGGGATATTTTCTACACATGCGGATCTGACAGAAAAGAAAGATGCATTGAATACGGTGGTTCTTTATATTCCGGAGAAGGCACAGCTTTCCGAAGCGGAGCTTCAGCTTTCCGACGGGGATTTTGCTGCCGATCAGCTTTTGTGTAAAGAAATGACCTTGGAACTTCTCAGTGGAGATCTGATGCTGGATAAGGGCGAGTTCGAAAAGTTTGATGCAAAGCTTTCCGACGGGGATCTGAATGTAAAAGAACTTCAATGTACAGATAACATGCAGCTGAAATCCGGAAACGGAGATGTGACCATAAAAAAGGCAGACTTGCAGATGCAGATAGCTCTCAGCGACGGAGATATTCAGATAGACAACAGCAGCTTTAACGGAGATATGAAGATCAATAGCTCTTGCGGTGATGTTTCTGTAGAAATGAAGAACGGCAGTGCAGAGAAAACCAATATTTATCTGAAAGCTACAGACGGAGATGTGGACACGGAGGGGCTTTCCAGGGGAAAAACCGACAATGAGGAAGACACCTCTGTTTATGAGAACAAGGCCGGTGCTTCAGCACCGACTTTAAATGTGGAATGCAGCGATGGGGATATTACATTAACAGAATCTGAAAAATAAAGAATATGAATATCCGCCTGACTATGCATCTGCTTGTAAAAATCCTAAAAAAGAATAAATGAAATTATATGAAGCGCAGGAGTTTTTCCGGAGAAAAATTCCTGCGTTTTTTGGCTGAAATGTATTGACAAATCCCTGTACTATGATATAATTCAATCAAATCACAGAAAACATATATAGTTACTAGGAAATAAGGAAATGGACATAAAGGAAATAAGGAGGATATCATCATGGGTAAAATTTACGGAAGCGCACTGGAACTGATCGGAAACACACCGCTTGTAGAGGTTAAGAACGTAGAGAAATCTGAGGGACTTGAGGCTACAGTACTTGCCAAGCTTGAGTATTTTAACCCGGCAGGAAGCGTTAAGGACAGAATCGGTAAGGCAATGATCGAGGATGCAGAGCAGAAAGGTATCCTGAAACCAGGCGCAACCATTATCGAGCCAACATCCGGCAATACAGGAATCGGACTTGCAGCCATCGCAGCTGCCAAGGGCTATAAGACGATCCTCACCATGCCGGAGACCATGAGTGTTGAGAGAAGAAACATCCTGAAGGCATATGGTGCAGAGGTAGTTCTCACAGACGGAGCCAAGGGAATGAAGGGTGCCATTGCCAAGGCAGAAGAGCTCGCCAAGGAGATTCCGGGAAGCTTCATCCCCGGACAGTTTGAGAACCCGGCTAACCCGAAGGCACATGCAGCAACAACAGGCCCTGAGATCTGGAATGACACAGACGGAAAGGTAGATATTTTTGTAGCAGGTGTTGGTACAGGCGGAACGATCACCGGTACAGGTGAGTATCTGAAGAGCCAGAACCCGAATGTGAAGGTAGTTGCTGTTGAGCCTGCAACTTCTCCTGTACTTTCTGAGGGAAAAGCAGGCCCGCATAAGATCCAGGGTATCGGCGCAGGTTTTGTTCCGGACACACTTGACACCAAGGTTTATGACGAGATCATCCCGGTAGAGAACGAGGATGCATTTGAAACATCCAAACTCCTTACCAAGAAAGAGGGAATCCTTACAGGAATTTCCTCCGGTGCAGCTCTCTATGCTGCGATCCAGCTTGCAAAACGCCCGGAGAACAAGGGGAAAGTGATCGTAGCACTTCTTCCGGACAGTGGAGACCGTTACTACTCCACACCACTGTTTACAAAATAATCGATCCGAAGACCGCTTCTTTTGCCCCGAAGCGTGATTCTGCGTGATTATTTACGGCGCTCCTGAATGCCTGTCCAAGCAGGCTGCCGGAGCGCCGGTTTTATTCTTGATTTCATCGAATTAAGTAAGCCCTCTGTGGGGCTGTGGTTATTGTTCACTGGTAAGGTCCCGCGAAAAGCAATAAGCAGTGTGTGGGGACTTGCTTGTATCTTGTAGCTTTTTCAGGTATAATAGAGAAAACAAACAAAACCTATTAACAATATAAAGAATAAAGTCTGCAAAGCAGATTCTGCTTCCTATGAAAGAAGATACAGGAAGCTGCCTGTGCATCACAGAGAAGGGTGCCGGTCATGGAATACAGAGGAATATTTCCGGCCGAACAGCTGCACAATAACAGAAAGAGCAAAAGGCTATAAATCAGAAGAATACTGAAATATTGGAGGTAAATATTACATGAGGATTTCTACAAGAGGAAGATATGCGCTGAGACTGATGTTGGATCTTGCTACAAATTATACAGGAAAACCGATCCGCTTGAAGGATGTGGCGAAGCGCCAGGAGATCTCCGATAAATATCTGGAGCAGATCATCTCCATCCTGAACAAAGCAGGCTTTGTCCGCAGTGTCCGTGGCCCTCAGGGCGGCTATGCACTGCAGCAGACCCCGGATAAATACACGGTCGGAATGATCCTTCGTCTCACAGAAGGAAGCCTTTCCCCTGTGGAATGTCTGGACGACAACGGAGCCTTCTGTGACCGTGAGGAGAACTGTGTCACCCAGATCCTCTGGAAAAAGCTGGACGATGCTATCAAAGGTGTGGTGGATCATATAACATTGGAAGACCTGATGAACTGGCAATCCGTGAAGGCGGACGAGTACATCATATAAAAAAAGCTGCGCAAGCAGCTTTTTTATATCACATTTTTTTACTAACATTTTACAAAACCGCGATTTTATATTTTACCTTCCGTTCCTATAATAACACCTGTATTTAAGCAGTAAGCAAGTAAAAATGATCATAGAAATGAGGAGAAAAAAATCATGAAAAAAAGAATCGCAGGTATCTTAACAGCAGCACTTATCGGAACTACAGTAATGGGAACCGTTGTAATGGCAGCACCATCCGGAGCAATCGACGTAATTTCCCGTGAGGACGGATCCGGAACACGTGGAGCATTCGTAGAGCTGTTTGGGATCGAAGAAGAAAAAGACGGCGAGAAAGTAGATATGACAACACAGGAAGCAAGCATCACAAACAACACAGATGTAATGCTTACCACAGTAGCAGGCGATGAGAACTCTATCGGATACGTATCCCTTGGTTCCCTCAACGATACAGTAAAAGCAGTAAAGATCGACGGAGCAGAGGCAACAGCAGAGAACGTTGCAGATGATACATACAAGGTAGCACGTCCGTTCAACATCGTAACAGGCGACAAGCTCAGCGATGCAGCACAGGATTTCATCAACTACATCATGAGCTCTGACGGACAGGACATCATCGAAAAAGAAGGCTACATCAAAGTAGATGAAAAAGCAGAGGCATACAAAGCCGGAGATGCAAAAGGCAAAGTCGTAGTTATGGGATCTTCTTCTGTAGGACCTGTAATGGAGAAGCTTGCAGAGGCATATCAGAAACAAACAAAAACATCACAGTAGAGGTTCAGGTCAGCGACTCCACAACAGGAATCAACAGCGCAACAGAGGTGTATGTGATATCGGAATGGCATCCCGTGACTGAAGGATGAGGAAACAGAGAAAGGTGTTAAAGCTACAGAGATCGCAAAAGATGGTATCGCAGTCATCGTAAACAACGCCAATGATCTTGAGGAGCTTTCAAGTGACCAGGTAAAATCCATCTTCACAGGTGACATCACAGACTGGGAAGACGTGACCAAATAAATTCCCGGATAAAAAACGATTGAAGTATCTTACAAAGAGCGGCGATCATGACAAGGTCAGGAAAGCCGCTCCGTTATATATCAGCACAGTGGATATCCACTGGGACAGAGAGAAAGGTGTCTTATGAATCATTTAGGAGAAAAGGCCATGAAGGTCGTTTTCCTCATTGCGGCCTGTGCGTCGGTTCTTGCAGTATTTCTTATCTGCGTGTTCCTTTTTGCAAACGGTCTTCCTGCAATGGGAAAGATCGGTCCCTTAAAATTCCTCTTCGGAACAGAATGGAGACCAACAAACGATAAATTCGGAATCCTGCCAATGATCGTGGCAAGTATTTATGTAACTGCAGGAGCAATCCTTATCGGAGTGCCGATCGCACTTTTTACATCCGTATTTATGGCAAGATATTGTCCGAAAAAAATCTATAAACCACTGAAATCCGGTATTGAGCTTATGGCAGGCGTTCCATCCATCGTATATGGCTATTTTGGCCTGGTTCTCCTGGTACCGCTGATCCGCCAGCTGTTCGGAGGAACCGGAAGCAGTATGCTGGCAGCATGTATCCTTCTGGGAATCATGATCCTTCCAACGATCATCGGAGTTACGGAATCTGCAGTACGAAGCGTTCCGGAAAGCTACTATGAAGGTTCACTTGCGCTTGGCGCAACAAAAGAAAGAAGCATTTTCTTTGTTATGCTTCCGGCAGCAAAATCCGGAATCCTGGCAGGCATTGTCCTCGGGATCGGACGTGCCATCGGTGAGACCATGGCCGTGATCATGGTAGCCGGAAACCAGCCACGTATGCCGAAGGGACTTCTTCAGGGTGTCCGTACCATGACTGCAAACATCGTAACAGAGATGGGATATGCATCAGGACTTCATAGAGAAGCACTGATCGCAACAGGAGTTGTGCTCTTTGTATTTATCCTCATCATCAACTTAAGTCTTTCACTGCTGAACAGGAGGGCGGAACATGCAAACTAATGTATCAGTAACCGCAGATCCTGCGGTAGAAAACAAAACATGAAAAAAAGAAATACACTTACCATAGGAGACCAGCTGAAGTCCTATGCAAGACATCCTGGTGCAGGAGTCCTGGGATTCCTCACACTGCTGGGAGCAGTGATCACTTTTGCACTGCTGTTCTTCCTGATCGGCTATGTGCTTGTAAAAGGTATTCCCTATCTGAACGCAAGTCTGTTCAGCTTTACCTATACCTCAGAGAACGTTTCCCTTCTCCCGTCACTGATCAATACCCTGATCATGACACTGGTATCTCTGGCGATTGCCGCCCCGGTAGGAATTTTTGCAGCGATCTTCCTTGTGGAATATGCAAAAAAAGGCAGCCGCTTTGTAAAGCTGATTCGTATTACCGCAGAGACACTTTCCGGCATTCCCTCCATCGTATATGGTCTGTTCGGTATGCTGTTCTTTGTAACTGCACTGCATTGGGGCATGTCTCTTCTTTCCGGTGCCCTGACCATGGTGATCATGGTACTTCCCCTGATCATGCGTACCGCTGAGGAAGCGCTGAAATCCGTTCCGGATTCTTACCGTGAGGCAAGCTTCGGACTTGGAGCAGGCAAGCTCCGTACTATTTTTACGATCGTACTTCCCTCCGCAGTTCCCGGAATCCTGGCAGGTGTGATCCTGGCCATCGGACGTGTGGTAGGTGAGACAGCGGCACTTCTTTATACCTCCGGTACTGTTGCGGCAGTTCCAAACAGCCTGATGGGTTCCGGACGTACCCTGGCACTTCACATGTATGTGCTTTCCAGCGAGGGACTTCATGTAAACCAGGCATCTGCAACAGCCGTAGTCATTCTGGCTTTTGTACTTGTTATCAATGGCCTGTCCGGTCTGGTAGCCAGAAAAATTGCGAAAGGATAATGATCGATCATGAGTGAAAATACAAAATTTCAATTGACAATATGAATCTCCATTACGGAAACTTTCATGCCCTGAAGGGAATCAATATGGAGATCCCGGAAAAAGAGATCACAGCATTTATCGGACCAAGCGGCTGTGGTAAATCCACACTTCTGAAATCCTTAAACCGTATGAACGACCTTGTGGAAGGCTGTTCCATCACAGGAAAGGTAGAGCTTGACGGGGAAGATATTTACGGAGATATGGACGTGAATCTTCTGCGTAAACGTGTGGGAATGGTATTCCAGAAGCCCAATCCGTTCCCGATGAGCATTTATGATAATATTGCATACGGTCCGAGAACACACGGTATCCGTTCCAAGGCAAAGCTGGATGAGATCGTGGAAAAATCTCTCCGTGATGCGGCAATCTGGGATGAGGTCAAGGACCGCCTGAAAAAAAGTGCTCTTGGAATGTCAGGCGGACAGCAGCAGCGTCTCTGTATTGCCCGTGCCCTGGCAGTACAGCCGGAGGTACTTCTTATGGATGAGCCCACATCTGCCCTGGACCCAATCTCCACTTCCAAGATCGAGGATCTGGCAGTAGAGCTTAAAAAGGATTACACCATTGTCATGGTCACACATAACATGCAGCAGGCGACCCGTATCTCCGACAAGACAGCATTTTTCCTTCTTGGTGAGGTTGTGGAATTTGCGGATACAGACAAGCTGTTCTCCATGCCGGCGGATAAGCGTACAGAGGATTATATTACAGGAAGGTTTGGTTGATATTATGTCAGAACGTTTTGTAAGACAGCTGGAAGAGCTTCACGTGGAACTGATCACCATGGGAAGTCTCTGCGAAAAAGCAATTTCACTTTCTGCCAAAGCTATTCAGGGTGAAGGCGGGATGACTCTCATTGGCAAGATCTTTGAGACGGAAAAAGAGATCGATGCACAGGAAAAAGAGATTGAAAATCTCTGCATGAAGCTTCTTCTTCATGAGCATCCGGTAGCCGGAGATCTGCGATCCATTTCCGCAGCGCTGAAGATGATCTCCGATATGGAACGCATCGGTGATCAGGCAGCAGATATTGCGGATCTGTCCAAGCATATCGAGGACAAAGCAGTTACCGGAGATATCATTAATATCCGGAAGATGGCAGAGGATACTGTCCGGATGGTTACAGAAAGCATCGATGCCTTTGTAAAGGGTGATCTTGAGCTTTGCAGAAAGGTTATTGACGATGATGATAAGGTGGACGATGCCTTCAATGATATTAAGGAAAAGCTGGCCGAGGTCCTGAATAACGGAAAACCGGATGCAAGCATCGGTCTGGATATCCTTATGGCTGCAAAATATTTCGAGCGTATCGGTGATCACGCTGTGAACATTGCAGAGTGGGTGGAATATTCCATCACAGGAAACCACAGAAGCGGTTCCAGCCATACAGATAACTATTTTGTTGAGGAATAGAAATAAGTAAGAGCAGATTGCAAAGAGTTGCATTATTGTAAAAAAGAGCTGTGGTATTGAAAGGATATCACAGCACTTTTTATAATGTGATGAAATTTACAAGGATTTAACTTTTTCCGGATAATTATTTTTACATTGCTTTTGTAAAATGCTATATAGATTTCGGAGAAAGGAAAGGGCTGAGCTTTGAGTAAAAAAATATTTAAGTATATCATGCTGGTTTCATCACTGATCACAGTACTGGGACTGGCATTTGTCGTGGGGATCCTTTATCACTATTTTCAGGGACAGCTGATGGGTGAGCTGAAGAAAGAAGCTGTGTATATTTCCAGAGGTGTGGAAAGTACCGGGACAGATTATCTAAAGAAGCTGAATGATGAGGATTCCAGGATCACTTATGTGGATGAAAGTGGAAAAGTTATCTACGACAATGAGGCAAATGTGGAAAGCATGGATAATCACGGACACCGCAAGGAGATCCGTGAAGCAGAGATCAACGGAGAAGGTGCAGATGAAAGAATGTCATCAACTCTTTCCGAAAAAACCATGTATTATGCAGTACGCCTTGAAAATGGCAATGTGCTGCGAGTTTCCAGTAACCAGGCTTCTGTATGGATGCTGCTCCTGCAGCTGCTTCCGCCTTTTGCTGCAGTTCTGATACTTATGCTGCTCCTGTCCGGCGTATTTGCATCCAGGCTTTCCGGGAAGGTTGTGGAACCTCTTAATGGGCTTGATCTGGAGCATCCGGATGAGAATGATGCCTATGATGAGGTACAGCCGCTTCTTAGCAAGATCGGCAGACAGAGCCGGCAGATCCGTCTGCAGCTTGAGGCAGCCAGAAGACAGCAGAAAGAATTTTCTATTATCACGGAGAACATGCAGGAGGGACTTCTTGTGATCGACCGTTATACCATGGTACTTTCTGTCAACTCCAGTGTGGGAAAGCTTCTTAAAGTAAAGGAGATCAAAACAGGAGAAAGTGTATATCTTCTGAACCGCTCGGAGGAGTTTCGAGGTGTCGTTAGGCAAGTCCTTGAAGGAAAGCATGAGAACAAGATCCTTCGTCTGGATGGCAGTGAGATTCAGGTGATCGCCAATCCTGTCACAAGAGAAAATAAGACAGAGGGTGCGGTGATCCTTCTGGTGGATGTGACCGAAAAAGTAGAAAGGGAACAGCTGCGAAGGGAATTTTCCGCCAATGTTTCCCATGAACTGAAAACGCCGCTGACTTCCATTTCCGGATTTGCTGAGATCATGCAGGATGGATTTGTGAAGGAGGAGGATGTGAAGGTTTTTGCAGGACGCATCTATAAGGAAGCGCAGAGACTGATCCGTCTGGTTGGGGATGTGATCCGGATCTCCCGTCTGGATGAGGCGGATTGCCGTATCAGTGGGAAAAACTGGATCTTTACAGTCTGACTCATGATATTTTTTCTACCTTACATGAAGCTGCCGAAAAGCAGGAAGTGCATATGTATATGGAAGGCGGAAGTACAGTGCTGGATACAGTGCCGACGATCATGGAAGAGGTTCTCTATAATGTCTGCGATAATGCTGTCAAATATAACCGCCGGGGTGGAGAGGTCTTTGTGAGACTGAAGGATGGCGAGGATGCAGTTCGCGTGAATGTGCGGGATACAGGGATCGGTATTCCGAAGGAAGATCAGGAACGCATTTTTGAACGCTTTTATCGGGTGGACAAAAGCCATTCCAAGGAAATCGGCGGAACCGGTCTTGGCCTTTCTATTGTGAAGCACGGGGTAAAAACTCTGAACGGCAGGCTGTGGCTTAACAGTGAACCGGGACAGGGAACCGAGATCATTATGGAATTTCCGAAACATCATATGGAAAAGGAAGCAGCAGAGTGAACATAGGTCGTGCAGCGATGATGTTCATAGGCATGCAGCAGAGTGGAAGATGAAAGGCCGTTCTGTTGTATGTATCTGCTGCTTTTTATATCATAGTATATTGCTGGTTGGAGGTTGATGGTTTGACAGACCGGAAGGGTTATGCTATCTTATGTAATAATAATCAGAGTAAGCAACAGGAAAGCGGATGATAACGGTCCGCTTTCTGTATTATAATTGGTTCGGGATAATTCCGGACGACTATACTGAGGGGAATAAAAATATGATACAGGCAATTGTTTTACTGGTGTTCCTGATCTTTCTGAATTCTGTTTTCGCAGGTGCGGAAATGGCGGTTCTGTCCATGAATGAAGCGAAGATGAAGGAGCTGGCAGAAGAGGGAGATCACCGGGCGCAGATTTTGATAAAGCTTACAGAACAGCCGGCACATTTTATGACAGCGATCCGTGTAACGGTAACTACGGCAGGATTTCTGCAGAGCGCTTTTGCGGCAGAATATTTTGCACAGCCGATGACAGAGGCACTGATAAGGTCAGGGATAGATGTACCACAGAATGTTCTGAAGATCGTATGCATGATTATTGTGACCATACTGCTTTCCTATGTAAGTCTTCTGTTCGGAGAACTGGTGCCAAGACGTCTGGGAATGAAAAATCCGGATGAGCTGTCTCTGCGTCTGGCAGGACTTCTTAAGATCGCGATGATCGCAGTCTGGCCGGCTACTGCACTTCTGACAGTAACTGCCAATGGTGTGCTGTATCTGATGGGAATCAAACCGGAAGAAAAAGAGGAGCAGGCCACAGAGGAAGAGATCCGTATGCTGCTTACAGAGGGAAATGAACAGGGCAGCATCCAGCAGGAAGAAAGCGAGATGATCCAGAATGTTTTTGACCTGGATGATACTGCGGCAGATGAGATCTGTACACACAGAAGAGATGTGGTTGTCCTCTATATGGAAGACTCTGATGAGGAATGGGAACGGATCATCAGAGAGAACCGTCACACCTTTTATCCGGTATGCGGGGAAGACCAAGATGATATTATCCATATTCTGGACACCAGAGATTATTTCCGCCTGGATGACAGATCCAGAGAAGCTGTTCTGCATCATGCCTGTTATTCGCCGTTTTTTGTACCGGAATCCATGCGTGCCAACCTGATCTTCCGGGAAATGAGGGAAAAACGGGATTATTTTGCAGTAGTGTTGGATGAATATGGCTGCTTTGTAGGAATTGTCACTCTGCATGATCTTGTGGAGACGCTGGTGGGAGATATTGACGACAGGACAGATCTGCCGAAGCCAGATGATATTGAGAAGACAGGAGAACATATCTGGAAAATACAGGGAGGAGCGATCCTGGATGATGTGGCAGAGGTCATAAATGTGGAGCTTCCTGTAGAAAAATATGATACTTTCAGCGGCTTTGTCTGCGGAGTTCTGGAACGTGTACCAGAGGACGGAGAACAGTTCCGATGCAGCTGGAAAAACCTGGATATTGTGGTAAATCAGGTCAGAAACCATACCGTTGTGGAGGGAATCGTTCATGTTCAGCCAGAGAAAAAAGTGCAGGAACAGAAAGAAGAGATCTGACAAAACCTTGTTCAGCCAGGTCATGGGACAGTTATCGGGAGAAAGATCCCCGGGGATTTATGGACATTTTCGAACATGTTGTTGCTTGAAAGTATGTTATTTTTATGACATAATAAGGAAATAACCCGAGGAAAGCTTGTGATGGGGGAGAGAAAATGCCAGGTTTTACAAGACAGATCATACTGCATACACTGACGGAACTTATGAACGAAAAACCATTGTCCAAGATCACGGTAAAGGACATCGTGGAACGCTGTGGAGTAAACAGGAATACATTTTACTACCATTTCAGAGATATTCCGGATGCAGTGGAAGCAATGGTAAAGGAAGAGCTGAATGACATTCTGAAGGATCAGAAAGTACCGGAATCAGTCAGCGACTGTATGGAAATCCTTGTCAACGCAGTTCAGAAGAACAAAAAAGCCATGATACATCTGTACCGCTCGATCCAGAGGGATGTATTTGCCGATTATCTGGATCATGCCGCAGAGCGTGTGGTGGAGGAGCTGATCAACAGGGCGGTCGGAGACTTTGAAATGGATCAGGAAGATAGGCATCTTATAAGCCGGTATTATAAATGCGTATTTGTGGGAGTGATCCTGGACTGGCTGCGGCATGATATGGATTATGATATCCTGTCAGATATGCATAAGCTGGAGTATATTTACGAGAAGAGCCTTGAGAGTCAGTACAAAAATCTGAAAGAAAAGCTATGATTTCAACTAAATGAAGATTAAAAATATCCATTTAGTGTAAAACAGGAATGTCCTCGAATATTATTAAAATATAGAAACAGTTAATTTTGAGCTGGTGTCTGAAATTTAGGCACTGGCTCTTTTTTGTCTGTTTTTTTAAACGACACAGGGATGTATAATTCAGTACAATAAATGAGAAAAAATTATCAAGGAGGGAACGTATGGATGACCTGAAACAGCTGAAGCTTGTAAAAAACATCTACATCGTCATGTCATTACTGTTCTGTGTGCTGGGTATTTTTCTGATGGCAAGGCCCAAAAGCTCTGTAAAAATGCTGTGCGTGCTCATGGGAATCATGCTGATTCTGTACGGAGCTATTAAGATCAGCGGATATTTCACGAGAGATGCTTTCTGTCTGGCATTTCAGTTTGATCTGGCTTTCGGGATCCTGCTGATGGCAGTGGGAGTGATCCTGATAGCCAGAAAAAATTTCGCAGTGGATCTTATTTTTTCCGTGTTCGGAATCCTGATCCTGGCAGATGCCCTGTTTAAGATCCAGATGTCTGTAGATGCGAAGAGATTCGGTCTGGCGTTGTGGTGGCAGATCCTGCTGATCGCACTGGTCACCGGAGTGATCGGAGTTCTGGTTTTTATCAGACCATTTGAAGCAGCAGCTATGATGATGGTGTTGGTAGGATTTTCCATTTTACTGGAAGGGATCCTCAATCTATGGGTCGGGATCCTGACGATCAAGATCATCAAGAGTCGGCTTTAAACATAAACATAAAAATAACCAATCACTTTAGATAATAACATAGGAGGAAATAGAGTATGGGAATCGTAGACAAAGCAAAACAGGCAGCGATCGCAGCTACCGTAACAAAAGCACTGGATTATCTTGAGAAGGATCCGGAGACAAACATACCGAAGATCATGGAAATGGTTGATAAAGTAACACCGGATGGCTGGTATGCAGGACAGAGAAATGCGATCCGTCACTCCATCGAGGCAAAGGACAACTGGTATCAGCTGATCCTTCGTATGTATCAGCTGGATGCCGGCGTACGCCAGACATTTTTCCGCAACTTTATTGTAAATGCCAGTCTTAAGGGAAGCGCAACGCAGGAAAAGGTATCAGAAGAGAATGACTGCAATGTACCGTGGGCAATTCTTCTTGATCCTACCAGCGCATGTAACCTTCATTGCACAGGATGCTGGGCAGCAGAGTATGGCCACAAGCTGAACCTGGATCTTGAGACCATCGATTCTATCGTAAAACAGGGTAAAGAACTGGGAACCTATATGTACATCTACACAGGCGGTGAGCCACTGGTCCGCAAAAAGGATCTCATTAAGATCTGTGAGATGAATCCGGACTGCGAGTTCCTTTCCTTCACAAACGGAACTCTTATTGACGAAGAATTTTGTCAGGAAATGCTCCGTGTGAAAAACTTCGTTCCGGCTATCAGCTTGAGGGAACAGAGGCAACTACAGACGGACGTCGTGGTGATGGTGTATATCAGAAGGTTATGCACGCCATGGAGCTTCTGAAGAGCCACGGCCTTCCGTTCGGTGTTTCCACATGCTACACATCCGCAAACGTAGATGCAGTAAGCAGTGAGGAGTATTTTGATCATCTGATCGAGTGCGGAGCTTATTTTGCATGGTTCTTCCACTATATGCCGGTTGGAAATGATGCAGCAGCAGATCTCCTCCCCACACCGGAGCAGAGAATCAAAATGTACGACAGCGTCCGCAGATTCCGTGCCACAAAATCTCTCTTCACTATGGACTTCCAGAACGATGCAGAGTATGTAGGCGGATGTATCGCAGGTGGCCGTCGTTACCTCCATATCAATGCAAACGGAGACGTGGATCCTTGCGTATTCATTCATTTCTCCAATGCGAACATTAAAGAATGTACACTCCTTGAGGCGCTGAAGAGCCCGATTTTTATGGAGTATCACAAGGGTCAGCCGTTCAACAAAAACATGCTTCGTCCATGTCCGATGCTTGAAAATCCTGAGCTTCTCCGCAAGATGGTTGAGCGTGCAGGAGCGAAATCTACAGATCTTCAGTCTCCGGAAACAGCAGAGCATCTCTGTGCAAAATGTGATCACTATGCAGAGGTATGGAAGAAACAGGCCGATGAGCTCTGGAGTGAGAGCCAGGCAAAAAAAGCTGCAAAAAAATCAACAACTTGTTAATTAACACTTGATATAGATGTTGGGATACTGTATAATGAACCCGTTTTTCAGGAGTCTGAAATAACAGTTCAGATAAGAGTGTCGAAACAGAAGAGACACGATACGTGTACTGACAGATAACAGGGCGGTTATATTCAGCAGTGGGTATAACTGCCTTCTTTTTTATGTTATCGTCAGGACATAGGGAAAGAAAGGATGGATCATTATGGAAAACAGGAGAAAAACACAGCCAGCCCTTATGAGCTGGACGGACGCCCACCTCTTAAGGTGGCAATTCCCCTTGGACTGCAGCACGTGCTTGCCATGTTTGTGGGTAACCTTACCCCGCTTCTGATCATCACGGCAGCTGCGGGATCGAAGCAGGAGGGGATCTTCAGGTTGCATTACTTCAGAATGCAATGCTGATCGCAGGAATTGTTACACTTGTACAGGTCTTTACGATCGGACCGGTCGGTGGCAAGCTTCCTATCGTTATGGGAACAAGTTCAGGCTTCATCGGCGTATGTCAGAGTGTTGCCGGAGTTATGGGAAATGGTGTCGTTGCCTATGGTTCGATCATGGCAGCCTGCTTTATCGGCGGTCTTTTTGAGACTGTTCTGGGAAGCTTTCTGAAGCCCTTGAGAAAATTTTTCCCATCTGTTGTAACAGGTACAGTTGTACTTTCAATCGGTCTTTCACTGATCGGTGTGGGAATCAGCTCTTTCGGTGGCGGAAGCTCCGCAAAGGATTACGGTTCTCTTGAAAACCTTTTTGTAGGCTTTGTAGTTCTGATCGTGATCATTGTACTGAAGCATGGAACAAAAGGCTTCACAAGCTTTTCTTCAATCCTCATCGGTATTATCGTGGGATACATTCTGGTAAGTATCATGGCTATGGTACTTCCTACAACATTTACATATGTAGATGACACAGGTGCTACTGTGGAGGCTACAAAGGCCTGGGTTCTCAACTGGGACAAGGTTGCTCAGGCAAAATGGTTTGCGGTACCGGCACTGATGCCTGTAAAATGGGTGTTTGACGCACGTGCGATCGTGCCGATCCTGATCATGTTTATTGTAACTGCAGTTGAAACAGTTGGTGATATTTCCGGAATCACAGAGGGTGGTCTTGGAAGAGAGGCTACAGACAAAGAGCTTTCCGGTGGTGTTATGTGTGACGGACTTGGATCTTCCTTCGCAGCACTGTTCGGTGTGCTTCCGAACACATCCTTCAGCCAGAACGTTGGTCTGGTTGCAATGAATAAGGTTGTAAACCGTTTCTGTATCGCTACAGGAGGAATCTTCCTGATCGCATGCGGACTGTTCCCGAAGCTTGCTGCACTGATCTCCATCATGCCGCAGAGTGTTCTTGGCGGCGCTGCTGTTATGATGTTCTCATCTATTGTTGTCAGCGGTATCCAGTTAATTACCAAGTGGCCGATCGGACCGAGAAATGTTACGATCGTTTCCGTAGCACTTGGTCTTGGTTATGGACTTGGCTCCAATACAGCGATCCTGGTGCATCTGCCACAGGCGATCAGCCTGATCTTCGGCGGTTCCGGTATTGTTCCGGCAGCGGTATTTGCGATTATTCTTAATATTGTTCTTCCGAAGGATGAGAAGAGTGAGATTGAGAGAGCTGAGGAGATGCTTGAAAAAGTTAAGAATAAATAAGAAAGTGTAAGAATAAAAAGATTT
>ENA-OQBT01000793-OQBT01000793.1-human-gut-metagenome-genome-assembly--contig:-NODE-793-length-16572-cov-3.314685_pt1 | contig 16572 bp, 24 predicted proteins | sample MGYA00242749_ERZ504557 | MGnify/ENA primary metagenome ERZ504557 (study PRJEB26092, sample SAMD00036243) | human gut metagenome | host: Homo sapiens | study: EMG produced TPA metagenomics assembly of... | reverse complement strand
TGCCATCTTCTTACTTTCATTGTTTTCATTGAAGAAGAAAGGTGTTCTCAAAGCATTGTTTGTCCTTTCCATTATTACGGTAGTTATTTCTCTTTTGCCATTGATGTATGGCTTAAACTACTATACCTTGTAGGAGCCTTTATAACAGTAACACTTGTAATAGAAAGTATTTTGGCTAAGATACAACAAAAGTAAAGCGATAACTTCTAGTTGTTTAAACTTCCCTATAATTTAATAGAGCAGACGGCATTTTAGTTATGCTGTCTGCTCTATTATAATATATTCGCGACTATTCAAAAGTCCTGCTAATTTACCATCATCTTTTCAATTGTTCCACCGCACAGTACATGCCCATCCTGATAGAATACCGCTGCCTGCCCCGGTGTCATAGCGCGCTGTGGTTCGTCAAATACACATTTTATCATGCCGTTTTCCATAGGTGTGAGTGTACAGTCAGCTCCCCTGTGAGAGTAGCGTACCTTTCCTATGCTGCGGGTGCCGGTGTGATGTGCTCCTGTGCCATGTAGTTTATATCGCTGATATAACAGGTGTCTGAGAAAAGTGACTCATTTGTGCTGATTACGACCTCATTTGTTGCCGGACGCAGCTCCTTCACGAATAAAGGTGTTGCGGCTGTAATTCCAAGCCCCTTGCGCTGTCCGATAGTATAGTGGATGAGGCCCTTATGACGGCCGAGAATATTGCCCGATTCATCCACGAAATTTCCCGGCTCATAGGTTTTGCCTGTCTCATTCTCGATGAATGAGGCATAGTCGTGATCCGGCACGAAGCATATGTCCTGGCTGTCGCTCTTGTGCGCTACCGGCAGACCTGCTTCCTCTGCGATACGGCGGATTTGTGGCTTTTCATACTCTCCCACAGGCATCAGCGTGCGACGAAGCTGCTCCTGTGTCAGATTGTAAAGCGCATATGTCTGGTCCTTTTCCGCTGTGACTGAGTTGGCTATGGTGTATCTGCCGTTTGGAAGCTGTGCTATACGGGCATAATGGCCTGTTGCTATATAGTCTGCTCCTATCTCGAGTGAGCGGTGAAGTAGCGACTCCCATTTCACATAACGGTTGCAGGCGATACACGGATTTGGCGTGTATGCGCGCTCATATTCGGACACGAAATAGTCTATGACGTATTTCTTGAAATCAGCCTTGAAGTTCATCACATAATACGGAATATCAAGCACTGCTGCCACTCGTCTGGCGTCCTCCACTGCGGATAACCCACAGCAGCCGCCCTCCTGTGACTGTTTAAATACGTCCTCGTCCTGCCATATCTGCATTGTGACTCCGATGACATCGTATCCCTGTTCCTTTAATAAATATGCCGCTACTGACGAATCCACTCCGCCCGACATTCCTACTACAACCTTCTTTTTCATTAATAGTCTTCCTCAGGCGCCTCTTCCTTCTCGCTGATATCGTTTACAGGTTTCTCGAGTCCCTCGATCTTGATACCGTTTTTCTCTGCGTAATCCCAGAGCGCTGCATGGATTGCCTCCTCTGCGAGAAGTGAGCAGTGTACCTTTACAGGTGGAAGTCCGTCAAGTGCCTCCATAACTGCCTTGTTTGTAACCTCAAGCGCCTCCTGGATTGTCTTGCCCTTTACGAGCTCTGTTGCCATACTGCTTGTTGCAACTGCTGCGCCACATCCGAAGGTCTTGAATTTGGCCTCCTGAATAATGCCGTTGTCATCTATATCCAGATACATTCTCATGATGTCTCCGCACTTTGCGTTTCCTACTGTGCCGACACCACTTGGATTCTCCATCTCTCCTACGTTTCTTGGATGGTTAAAATGGTCCATTACCTTTTCACTGTATGCCATGTCCTTAGTTCCTCCTAATTTTCATGTATATATTAATTTTGTGATAGTCACTATAATTTTTGACCTGATCATTTATGCCTCGGATTTGCCGTTTTTCTTTACAAAATCCTCGTATAACGGTGACATGCTTCTGAGCCTTGCTATGATTTCCTTTAACTTGTCCACTGTATAGTCGATATCCTCAAGAGTGGTCTTCTCTGATAATGTAAGACGCAGTGAACCGTGTGCTATCTCATGTGGCAGTCCTATTGCAAGGAGCACATGCGATGGGTCGAGTGAGCCTGATGTACAGGCTGAACCTGAGCTGCCGCATACACCTGCCTGATCAAGCAGGATAAGCATTGACTCTCCCTCGATAAATCTGAAGCAGAAGTTTGCATTGTTTGGCAGTCTGTCTGTTCTGTGTCCATTTAAGCGTGTATATGGAATCTCACTTGTCACTCTCTCGATGAGGTGGTCTCTGAGCTTTGTCTCATATGCGCTGCGCTCTGCATGTTGGCCTTTGCAAGCTCTACTGCCTTGCCGAGTCCTACAATGCCCGGCACATTGTGTGTTCCCGCACGTCTCTGACGCTCCTGTGCTCCGCCATGGATAAATGAGCGGATTTTTACGCCCTTTCTGATATACATCACGCCGATGCCCTTTGGTCCGTTAAGCTTGTGACCGCTGGCGCTGAGCATGTCGATATGCATATCATCTACATTAATCGGAATATGTCCGAATGCCTGAACTGCATCTGTGTGGAACAAAATGCCATGCTCCTTTGCTATTTCTCCGATCTCCTTAAGCGGCTGGATAGTTCCAATCTCGTTGTTTGCCGCCATCACTGAGATAAGGATTGTGTCAGGTCTGATGGCTGCCTTTAGCTCATCAAGCTTGATTTTCCGTCCTCATCAACACCACTATATGTCACCTCAAAGCCATGCTTCTCAAGCCACTGTGCTGTGTGAAGAATTGCATGATGCTCGATGCTGATGTGATGATGTGCTTTCCTTTTGCAGCATATGCCTCTGCTGTAGCCTTTAATGCCCAGTTGTCGGACTCGCTGCCGCCGCCTGTGAAATATATCTCATCCTTCTTAGCTCCAATAAGGTCTGCGACCTCTCCTCTGGCATGATCCACTGCTCTTTCTGCCTCATCTGCAAAGCTGTATATAGCTGATGGATTGCCGTAATGCTCTGTAAAGTAAGGAAGCATTGCATCCACAACCTCCGGATATACCTGTGTGGTTGCCGCATTATCCAAATAAATTAATCTGCTCATCTATGATAACCTTCTTTCTTTATATGACATAATTTCCATTCTTCTCGTTCTGCCAGTCTACCAGATCCTGCAAGGTGATATTATCAACCACACCTGAGATTGCATCATTGATCTTCTTGTACACAATAGATGTGACGCACTGCTGCTGTCTGTCGCAGACTATCTCGTCATCCTCTATACATGCTACCGGCGCAAGGCTGCCTCTGTCTGTCTGAGAATCATGCCGACTGTGTAGTTCTGCGGTTCCATCTTCAGCATGTATCCGCCCTGGGCGCCTCTGACACTTCTGACGTAGCCCGCCTTGTTTAAAATGGATATAATCTGTTCAAGATATTTATCTGAAATATCCTGTCTCTTCGCTACATCCTTCAGGCTGATGGGTGAACCAGTGTTGTTCTCTGCAAGATCCATCATAAGGCGAAGAGCATAACGTCCTTTTGTTGAAATTTTCATTTATAGCACCTCTGTTTCATTTCCTACTGCTTTACTATACATTCAGAAATCGCCTTTGTCAAGCCGAAAAACAGAAATCATTTCATTTGTCAGGCTTAATTCCTCTAGGGATGTAGGTATTTCTTCTCTTGACACCCATTTTGCCATCGAAAGTTCCTGCATGTCAACCTCAATCTCATCTGTTCCGTCAACTTCACAGAAATATCCCGCTAGTATATTGTCGGTAAAGCCCCACGGCTGCGATTTGTAGTATCTGATGTTTTTCACACGCAGTCCCGTTTCCTCCATGACCTCACGGCGCACAGTCTCCTCAAGTGACTCACCTATCTCGTTAAAGCCTGCCACAAGTGCGTACTTTTTATACTCTCTGCCATTGTATTTTGTCAAAAGCAGCTTATCTCCATTGGTAACTCCCACTATCACTGCCGGATTGATGCGCGGGTAAACCATGTTGCCACAGACCGGACATCTGAGCATGCGCTCCACGTCGTCCTCTACCAGCCTGTTTGCGCATCTGCCGCAGAAATGATTCTTATCATACCAGCCATCCAGATGAAATCCCGTTATCGCGGCAAGCACGTACTCTTTCGGTGCCGCGCTGCGCATATAGTGCCGGTTTATGAATTTGCCACCTGTTACTTCCAGTATATGCATTTTGTCAGCATGTGACAGTGCCACCCTGAAAAATGCAGTATCGTCAAGTGTAAACAGATACTGATATTTAGCGTCGTGGCATTCTGCTTTTATATCCTCATATCTCGGAAAGCTTATCTGATGAATATCCTGATTGGATTCGTCAGCAGGCTTGTCCGATGCCTGCTGCACAAGAAGCTGTCCCCTGCTAAAAAAAAGGACCCTGCTGTCCGGGTCCGGCTGTATGTTTTTGTATGTTATGTCCCACGTATGTGGTGCAATGTCCTGAATCATTGTATGCCTCGATTTTCCTTATTTTCGGTTTCCGTTGCACCGTCTGATAATACAGGTAATCAGCCCGGAAATAGAATTTCCGCTGATTAACTATATTATCATACGATGTTTATACGCTAAAAATCCGAGCGCCTCGCTTCGAACCATCACAACAGACGTTACCTCCACAGTTAACTCCCTCCAGGCTGCCTCGCGTCACATGAAAGCTTCTACTTAGTGCTGCTGTGTTCCCACCCTGACACGGTTCATAGATTTCCATTGCGCAAGACCCAGACGTCAACGCCACTTATGGAGGGCAGCTCCACCGCTTAAGCCCTCTACGAAGCATCACCCCAACTATAGCGGATTGTTGGTTCAAGGTACCGCTACCACCCCGGCTGCTCGGAGTCTTAAGTATACGCTATAATGCGGGGTTTTGTCAAGATTTATTGCAACTTCTTGTGGGATGAGTACGGCACGCAAGCCCCGGGTACCGGACGCGCACACATACTCTCCCGCCGTCGCTACGCTACGTGGCTAAGATACTGTACGAAATTATGCTTGAGGTTTTTCTATGCTTGACGAAACCGTCGAAACGCGCCGTCCATGGCGCGGTTCTCCTCGCCCCTGCGTCCATGCCGGGGCGTTTCTGTGTCTCATGGGCATAATTTCTACAGTATCTAAACCTCTTCGCTATTCGCGCTTCGGGAGAGTACGTATGCGCGTCCGGTACCCGGGGCTTACGTGCCTTACGTTGTGGTTTTAACGACAAATGGTTTATACTCTGTTTTTTGACCATTTTTTTCAACTACAATAACCAAGTCCTTATACCTGACCGCCTCATTCGAATCCGGGCTGATGTCTAAAGAGTATGATAAATATTCTTTCTTTGCCACTTCATATGTCTCTGAATAATCTGATATCGAATATTGAGTGGTTACATCCTTTAAGCTGAATGTCCATTTCAATTTTTTATCATAGCTTTTGACTTCTTTATATGTGTCTTTCTCCACATTGTACAAAAACTTCACAGAATCATCTGATTTGTAAAATCTTACGTATCTGCCATCTGATGATGCTTCAACGAAAACACACGGATAACCTTGTATCTGTGTCATATCTATTGGTCTGAAATCACAAAATCCCACTAGCTTTTCTTTTTTTAGATTATATACCATATTCCAATATAATCATACATTATCACCTTATCCTGATCATAATAGATTATACTTGGCATGGTCGCCTCAAGCTGTACCTCCTCTTTCCCTATTTCCGCTGCCGAAACAGTACATGTCGAATTTCGTTTTATGCCAATTCCAACAACTGCTGTTATACTTATTATTAAAGAAAAACACGCAGCAAATACTACTATTTTACGAATTGTCTTTTTTTTATTTTTGATAACATTTTTTTGATGAGCTTCTATAATATATTGTTCGTCTATGTTTTCCATTACATCAAATATCTTCTCTGCATTCATAAATCAACGCCCCTTTCAACAAGGTAATCATGTAATTTTTTTCTTATCCTCTTTAATGTAACTGAAACATTGTTTTCAGTCATGCCATATCTCTTTGCTATGTCCCTGACGCTGTCAGAATACCAGTAACGACACACAAAAATTTGTCTTTTCTCAGCCGGTATTTCCTTAAGAAAAGAATTAATGTTCTCTAACAGGAACCTGGCATTGCCCTCATCTTCAATATTTTTCGAATCAGTGATTATCTCAGATAATTCATCCAATATTAACGTGAAGCTTCCATTTGTGCGCTTCTTAGCTCTGTTTTTCTTATACAAATTGAATGACATATTTCTGACTATCTTTCCAAGATAAGTCGATAACATTTTAGGTTTGTTTGGCGGAATAGAATTCCATGTATTCAGATATGCATCATTCACACATTCCTCTGCATCCTCAATGTTTCCCAAAATATTCATCGCAATTGATAAACAATATACATTATATTTTTCTGTTGTTGCAGCAATTGCCTGTTCATCACGCTTCCAAAACAATTCAACTATTGCGCTATCATCCATGCTCACTTCCTCCTTTCACTTATATACACAATTTCTTATCCCATTTCTGACACCTGTAGATATTTTTTTCATAAGAAAATGTATATAACGTATATTATGTAGAAGCAAGTTCCATCCATATAGCCGTCTTTACTGCCCTTGAAGCTTGCGCTTCTTTCGCAGCTCCTTGAAAAAGGTAGAGAGCATGGTGCTGCATTCGTCACCACAGATGCCTATATCTGTCTGCACCTGATGATTGAACTGCTGCATCTGCAGTAGATTGATGATTGAGCCTGCACAGCCTGCTTTCGGATTCATTGCTCCTATTACCACCCTGGGAATGCGTGCCTGTACTATTGCCCCGGCACACATCTGGCAGGCTCAAGGGTGACGTACATGGTGCATTCCTCAAGACGCCAATCTCCGGTCTTTTTGCTGGCTTTGCGGATGGCAGAGAGCTCAGCATGAGCGAGCGGATTTTTGTCGGTATTTCTGCGGTTGTAGCCGCGTGCAATGATTTTGTCACCGGCTACAATTACGCAGCCTATCGGCACTTCATCGAGTGCGTATGCTTTTTTTGCCTGTTTTATTGCCTGTTTCATATATTTTTCATCTTGTGTCATATTTATCTGCTCCATGTGTTATAATCTATTTATCATGATACACCAAATGTGAAAGAAGGAAAATATGTTTTTTCAATATGAAACCCCACGCCTGCTTCTTAAGGTATTGCGCGCTGATTGTGCCCCGCAGGTTTTGGATTTTTACAATAGGGATAAAGAGCTTTTCGAAATGTATGAAATAGACCGCGTACCGGACTTTTATACTGTGAAGCACCTGCAGAAGGTGCTCAGATATGAATACAATATGGCTGTCAAATCACAGCTTTTCAGATTTTATGTTTTTAAGAAAGAAAATCCGTGCCGGATTATCGGCACTGTGTGTATACATAATATCGCTCCGGCTTTCTACGGAAGCTGTGAAATTGGCTATAAATTTTCCAGTGAGTTTCACCACATGGGGTATGCCACTGAGGCAGTCGGCTTCTGCACCAAGCTTGCCTTTAATGAGCTTCGCATGCACAAGGTGACAGCGGTTGTCCACCGGGGAATGTGCCTTCAATGAAGCTTCTTAATGGGCTTGGCTTCGTGCAGGAGGGGCTATTGCATGATTATCTTATACTACATGGGAAGTGGTGTAATCACTATATTTACGGGCTTGTTAATAAATGAGCCCATTTATAATTTAACATAACAATTGGCGCAGGAAACAATTCCTGCGCCAATTTATCATACTTTTTAAAAATCTATACTATTTTTTATATTTTTCAAAATTATATTTTTATTCTTCTCATGCAAATATGTAGGATTGAGTTTGCTTTTCTGATATATGATACATCTCCTGATATATTTGTTTTGTGTTCTGATACTTTCCTGAAGAATACAGTCCATATATTTCTTCAACACTATATGGCAGATTGTACAGGTTTTCTCTTGTTATTATCACAAAATAATTATCTGACGCCTTTACAAGTTCAGCAAACTCTTGCTGTCTTATAAACTGATTTTCTTCATCAATAAAAATGATATTTCCTGATAAATTTTTGAGCAGCATCTGCCACATATTTCCCTCAAGAACTGTGCACGGGGCATCACATTCGATTTCAATTCCGCTTGCATTACCAAGGTTTGCAAATTGTCTGATCATATTTATGAGTGTTGTTTTCCCAGTAGCACTGTCCCCTTTTATTATCGTGATATTTCTTTTTATTTCAAATTCATAATGAAGTCTATTTGTTTTCCACAACAATTTTATGCTTACCCTTCATACTTTCTCCTATACATATTTACCTGCAACACTGATGAATTCAGCCATACTGTGAACTATTTCTCCCGTATTCAGTATCTTTGCCTCAAAATCTTTACCAAAATCCATTATATGATGCAGATTAATTGTCAAATTCTTTTTGCCCGCAATTCTCAATATCCACTTTGCGCAGTTATCACCACACGCTGAAGCGTTAAAAATTTTTCCGCTATCATCAAAAGCCATCAGCATAAGGGTTTTCACTCCACCGGACAATTCCTTTGTGGATATCGGTCCCAGTATCGGGCTTTGTACCAGATGTGGTCCAATGACGTCTGATTTATCTATATCTTTTATCATTTTGACAGACAGCTCATCCGTTATCCATTCATCTTCATATGTGTTATCAAAATACACCGGAGGATGGTAAATTGCATTTTCCATATCCCCTAAATATATATTTAACATTGAAATCCTCCATCCCATCTGTTAGGATTCTAAAGTATACGCTATGATACGATTTATTGTCAAGTTTCTAAAGCATTTACACTGCTCTCACCACAGCAGTGATCAGTTCTGTAAACTGCTTTGCCACGCGGTCTGCGGTTTCCTGCACTTCCTTGTGGTTGAGCTTTTTGTCGGATAGTCCTGCTGCAAGGTTTGTGATACATGAAATTCCGCAAACCTCAAGCCCCATATGACGCGCTGCAAGTGCCTCACAGGCTGTGCTCATTCCGACGGCATCTCCTCCGAGGATTTTACACATCCTGACCTCGGCCGGGGTCTCATACTGCGGGCCTGTGAGCTGTACGTAGACTCCTTCTCTCAGCTTTATGCCAGCTTATCTGCCTTTTCTTTTACGATTTCCCTCATTCTGCGGCTGTATACCTCGCTCATATCCGGAAAACGCTCGCCCAGCTCATCAATATTGGCTCCGATCAGTGGACTTGGTATGGCTGTCGCAATATGGTCCGAAATCAGCATAAAGTCTCCCGGATTAAAATCAGTATTGAGGCCGCCTGCCGCATTTGTGAGTATCAGCTTTTTTGCGCCCATCATTCCCATGAGGCGTGTCGGTAGCACAACGTCTGTTATCGGATACCCCTCATAATAATGTACTCTGCCCTGCATGATGACAACAGGCACACTATCCACATATCCAAATACAAACCTGCCCTTGTGTCCGGGAACTGTGGATATTGGAAAGCCCTTGATATCCTTGTAATCTATGGTTGTCTCTATCTTAATCTGCTCTGCATAGTCTCCAAGTCCCGAGCCCAAAACTATGGCTGTCTCCGGTACAAAATCTGTTTTTTCACGCACACTTGCAAGGCATGTGGTGAGTTTTTCATATATACTGTTCATTTTTTTCTCCATATATTTTCTGTTTAAGTTTAAAAAATTCCTGAGATATTACCCCTTAAAGTTCTTCAAGAATAGAATGTCCTATGGTACCCTCCGGCATTTTTACGCCGAAGTTGTCAGCAATTGTGGCTCCAATCACCGCAAAGGTGGCTTCCTCCTCAATTGCACCGCCGCCCTTCATGCTCTTTGAATACGCGATAAACGGCACATACTCGCGTGTGTGGTCTGTTCCCTTGTATGTAGGGTCGTTTCCGTGGTCTGCGGTCAGTATGAGCAGATCGTCATTCCTTAGCTTTTCCATCAAAATGCCCAGATTTTTGTCGAATTTTTCAATTTCCTCTCCGTAGCCTGTCACATTTCTGCGGTGTCCCCACAGTGCATCGAAATCGACCAGATTCACAAAGCACAGCCCTTTAAAATCCTTCTCACAAATGTCAATGGTCTGCTCCATTCCATGAACCGAGCTCTTTGAGCGGAATGCCTCTGTAATGCCCTCTCCGCAGAAAATATCATTGATTTTGCCGACTGAAATGACATCCAGTCCACTGTCCTTTAATACATTTAATGCCGTAAGACCTGTCGGCTTAAGCGCGTAGTCATGCCTGTTTGAGGTTCGCACGAACTCACCCTTTTTCTTTCCCACATACGGTCTTGCAATGACGCGCCCTACTCTCCACTCGTCCTTGAGCGTTATTTTTCTGGCTATCTCACAGCAGCGGTAGAGATTCTGTAAATCAAAGGTCTCCTCATTACCGCAAATCTGAAGCACCGAATCCGCTGAAGTGTATACGATCATCGAACCGTTCTTTATCTCTTCCTCTCCGAGCTCCTCGATTATCTCAGTGCCGCTGGCGCTCTTGTTGCCTATGACCTTTTTTCCCGCTACTGCTTCTCAAGCCTCAGCGATGAGCTCCGGTGGAAATCCGTGCTCTGTGAATGTCTTAAACGGCTTTTCGGTTTTTATGCCCATCATCTCCCAGTGGCCTGTCATCGTGTCCTTGCCGTTGCTTGCCTCTGCCAGCCGCGTAAATCTGCCGATTGGCTCAGCAGCCGGCTGCATCTGACCGCCACAGTGCAGGTTGAGCATTCCAAGCCTTGTAAGATTTGGGATGTCGAGAGTCTGCATCCTCTCAAGTATATGTCCAAAGGTGTCTACATCTATGTCTCCAAACCTTTCCGAGTCCGGCATTGCGCCGATTCCCAGAGAGTCCAGGACTATCACAAAAATTCTGTTATATTTCTTCATGGTGTCATACCTCCATTTTTCCGGTCCGTAAATTTGTGCTGCGGTTAAATGTTAAATCTCCATAAGCCTCACGGCACTATACCAGCTGCCTGAAAATCCGCTCCTTCACGGCATCATCTGCAAATGCCACATCCAGTGCATTTTTCATCATAAGCGGCAGCTCTTCATCGCGTATGCCATAGTTTTTTTCTATGAACTCAAGCTCTTTAGATAAAGTTGTATTGCTTACTGTACGGTTGTCTGTGTTTATTGTGACCTTTAATCCCACATCCAAAAACTCCCTGATGGGATATTCGTCTGCAGATGCCACCGCCTTTGTCTGCAGGTTGCTTATCGGACAAAGCTCGATGCCTATGCCCTTTGCCGAAAGCTGCCTTTCAAGTTCTCTGTGGCCTCTCATGGCTATTCCATGGCCTATCCTGGCCGCGCCGGCCTCCACTGCATCTATGATATTCTGTGCATTTCCACACTCTCCCGCATGGATTGTAAAAGGCAGCCCGAGCTGCTTTGCATATTTGAAAAGCTCCATGAAGCCTGACATAGTAAGGCACCTCAGCACCTGCAAGGTCTGCCGCGCACACACCCGCGCCTAAAAATTCCCTTGCGGTGTGCAGCATGCGTCTGTTTTGTTCCTCGCTGTGATGCCTCATGGCGCACACAATAAGCCCATATTCTATGCCAAAATCCTTTTTACCTCTATCAAGTCCCTTAAGTGCAGCCTCTATCACGCGCTCGCAGCTCATCCGCTCATTCTCTGAAAGCAGCGGTGCAAAACGGATTTCCGCGTATACGACGTTTTCCCGGTGCATGCCCTTAAGCACATCATAGGCGGCTCCCTCAAGCCCCTTTTCATCCTGGATACACTGCCCCGGCAAGTCAAATTTCTCCAGATACTGTGCCAGACTTGTGCAGTCATCCGACACGCTAAGCTCTGCCTCCTGCACCGTCCTGCCAAGCCTTTTCTCGACAAATTCACGGCTTAATGAGCCATCCAGATGGCAGTGAAGCTCAATTTTCGGCAGCTTTATTATATTGTCTCTTATATTCTCTTCTCTCTCCATATTTCCCCCATTTCCGGTTTCCCACTTCCTGTTGAGGCGGCTAATGTTCACACGACCATATAATCAACGACTATTACAGCCCATTATACAGCCCCTTAAAGGTACAGCTACAGGTCACTCTACTCAAGGTTCGCAGGTCCGAACCCCTGCGGAAGCATGTCCTCAAGCGTGTAAATCCTATAGTTTTCCCTGTCAATTGCCAGTATTATTTTAAAGGTCTTCGGATTGCAAAACTCCATCATAACCTGGCGGCACACTCCGCATGGCGCTGTATAACCTGTCGGTTTTTGGTTCTTTCCGCCCACGATACAGATTGCCTCAAAATCCCGCACGCCTTCACTCACTGCCTTGAAAAATGCTGTCCTTTCCGCACAGTTTGTCGGTGTGTAGGCTGCATTTTCTATATTGCAGCCGGTGTAGACTGCCTGATTTTTTGCTAAAAGAGCCGCACCGACATTGAAGCCTGAGTACGGCGCATATGAAAAGTCAAGCTGTGCAAGGGCTGTATCAATCAGTTTTTCAATTGTTTTTTTATCCATATATAATTCCCCGGTTATTTATTGTATACGAAAATTCAGTCCATAGCCTTAATAAGCTTCACCACACGGCTTGTCCCAAGCCTGTCAGCGCCAAGCTCAAGAAATCTTTCTGCATCATCCAATGAAGAAATGCCTCCGGCAGCCTTCATCTTCACACCCTCTCCGATATGCTCTGAAAACAGCTTTATATCGTCAAAGGTCGCACCTGCCGTGCCAAAGCCTGTAGATGTCTTGATGTAATCAGCCCTGCGTTCGTCACGATATCGCACATCCTGATTTTCTCATCATCTGTGAGAAAGCAGGTCTCGATGATGACTTTAAGCACCTTATCCTTGCATATGGACTTGAGCTTCTTTATTTCATTCTCTATCAACTCATACCTTTTATCCTTGAGCCAGCCGATATTGATGACCATATCTATCTCCTTCGCTCCGTTTGCAAGGGCATCCTCTGTCTCAAAGGCTTTCACCGCAGTGGTCGAATATCCGTTAGGGAAGCCTATCACTGTACAGACCTTTACCCTTTCACCCAGATACTTTGACGCCTGCTTTACGTAGCTTGGCGGTATGCAGACCGATGCTGTGTGATATTTTATCGCATCATCGCATATCTGCTTGATTTCGTCCCATGTAGCCTGTGGGGATAAAAGTGTATGGTCAACGTGTTTTAAAATTTCATTTATATCCAATGTCTATTCTCCGTTTCTGTGTTTTATGTCTGACTTATTCTCCGGCGCAATCCTCACGAATGAGTTTCGCACTGCCGAAACTGCCACCTGAACCGCCATGTCCGTATCGCGTACCACAGGATTCTCAAGTCCGAGCTTTTCCCTCTCCTGATTTGCGACCACAAGGAAGCATGAGCCTGCCCTGACTCCAAGCTTTGCCGCAACGACAAAAAGCGCGGCTGACTCCATCTCTGACGCAAGACAGCCAAGCATCCTCCATGCATTCCATTTATTGATAAGCTCGTAGCCTGCCGGCATTTTTTCAGGCTCATGCTGTCCGTAAAATGCATCCTTGCACTGCACCACGCCCGTGTGATGCGTAAAATTTTTCTGCTTTGCTGCCGCAACAAGCGCGTTTGTGACATCTAAATCTGCCACAGCCGGAAACTCTATCGGCGCATACTCCTTTGATGTGCCCTCCATGCGGATGGCGCCTGTCGCAATCACGATGTCACCGCTTTTCACATCTGTCTGCATGCCTCCGCAGGTTCCGATCCTCACGAAGGTATCTGCACCGCATCTGTACAACTCCTCCATCGCGATAGATGCGGATGGTCCGCCAATGCCTGTCGATGTTACGCTGACCTTCACTCCATCCAATGTGCCGGTGTATGTGATAAACTCCCTGTTGTCAGCTATCAAGACCGGATTGTCAAGGTACTGCGCTATTTTAACACACCTCTTCGGGTCTCCCGGCATGATAACATACCTGCCGACCTCTCCTTTTGCGACCTGGATATGATACTGTCTGTCAGGATCCTTTGAATAATTTTTCATGTAATGCCACCTCCCACAGTTTTCTTTTGTTAGCTTTAATTATACACAATTTCTGTGGTTTTGTGCAGAGGAAAGGACATTTTCTTACAATCTATAAAAACTACAGCTGGCAGAACCAGTATCCGAACACTCCGCTATCGACATCCGCTGCATTTGCCGGGGCGGCTGGCTCAAATTCCGTGAAGCCGAATATCCCTGCCAGCATGCGCTCCTGCGGCTCGCTCACGCCCGGCACTCCGAGATATTGCCTGCCATCTGTATCCGTTTTTATGACGAGATGCTTATAGTTTGCGTAACCGTGTGTAAGAAAACTGTTGTTGACTATGTACCAGTTTTTGGCCGGAAGCGTGCGAAGCTCTGATATGTCTATGCGCCGGATTTTGTCCTGACTGTCATCAACATTTTGACTATGAACCTCTTTCTGACAGCCCGGTTCAGGCTTAGGAGTCGATACAGGTTTTTTCTTATTTGATAAATCTGCTTGTACCTTGAGTGGTTTTCCTATAACTGCAGCCGTGTTATCCGTCCAGCAGCTTGCCAGAAATTTTTCATCTGCATTTTCCAGTTCTATCCTTACACCGAGCACCTGCAAAAATGTCTTTCCACTGTCCTTTACGTTTTCGGTATCTACATTATATATCTCTCGCGCTTCACCGTTTTTTACCGTAAGCTCTCCTGCCTCTATGACCGCCTCCGCTTCATATACCAGATACACTTTTCCTTTTCCGGAGTATTTTCCGAGATTTTTTATCTGTACGAGAAATGCACTTTTTTCTCCATTTATTTCTACTTTTATAAAGCCTGCATTATTTCCTTTCATTCTGCCATCATATAAATACAGGTATGTAACGAATCTCTTCATGCTTATTTACCCGCCTGCGCGTTTTGTACTATTCTATGAGTGGAGCAGTGATATTATGTGTATTATTAATTTATACTTGATTTATAGCTATTCGAGCCATCTTGTGAAAATAAAATAGGAATTATTCTTATTTTCCTCTTGACAATTATAGTACTATCATGTATATTGATATCAGTAACAATTCCTGATTTCATTTAAAAGGAGATTCATATGATTAAGTATAGTCGTCAAAGAGAGTCGATAGTCAACTTTCTGGCGAGCCGGACCGATCATCCGACTGCTGAAACTATCTATCAGAATATCAAAAAAGAATTTCCAAACATCAGTCTTGGAACTGTTTACAGAAACCTTTCCTTGCTTGAGGAAATTGGTGAGATCATCAAGATTTCGACCGGAGTCGGTCCTGACCATTACGATTACAACACAGCGCCTCATTATCACTTTATATGCAGAGGCTGCGGACGCGTGATGGATATCGACTTGGACTTCGCCGATGAGCTGATGACACAGGTGCAGGAATCCACTGATTTAGCCATTGAGAGCTGCTCAGTTTCGTTTACGGGACTTTGTCCGGATTGCAAGAATGAGCTTTCCTAGAGCCTGACAATTTTTACAACAATTAAACATTTATTTACTATCTTTAAAAGGAGGAACATTATTATGGCAAAATGGGTTTGTACAGTTTGTGGATACGTTTATGAGGGAGAGAATCCACCGGCAGAGTGTCCGGTATGCCACGTTGGCGCAGATAAATTCAAGAAGGTTGAGGGAGATTTAACACTTGCTGCAGAGCATGAGTTTGGAGTATACGCTTCAACTGTTAAGAACAATCCTGAAATCTCTGATGAAGATAAGAAATACATCTTCGAGCAGTTAAAGGCTAACTTCGAGGGCGAGTGCTCTGAGGTAGGTATGTATCTTTGCATGGCTCGTGTAGCTCATCGCGAGGGATATCCTGAGATTGGTCTCTACTGGGAGAAGGCAGCATACGAAGAGGCTGAGCATGCAGCTAAGTTTGCAGAGATGCTCGGTGAGGACCTTGAGCCTAACATGAAGGCTACTACAAAGGACAACCTCGCTTGGAGAGTTGACTGTGAGTTCGGTGCTACAGCAGGAAAGACTGACCTTGCTAAATGTGCTAAGAAGAATAACCTTGATGCAATCCATGATACAGTTCATGAGATGGCTAGAGACGAGGCTAGACACGGAAGAGCCCTTAAGGGACTTCTTGACAGATATTTTGGCTAATTACAAAATAGATAAATATTATTTGAAAATGCAACTCAAAAACCAGTTCGTAAAAATGTCATTTTACGAACTGGTTTTATTTTGGTCAGTTCTGCAAACTTGAAGTTATCAGTCTGTTTCATCTTTTTTATAACTTTTATTGGCTCTCCCAGCGTGATAGCGGGTGCCATCGTAGCTGAAAGTAAATCTGTAATTTGTCAAATGTATATCCTTCAAAAACGCTTTGGAATCTCAATTCACAGCAACAATGTTGAATCAGTCCTGCTCCTATTCCATGGATGACTGCATTTCCCACTTCCTCAAGCACAGTGAGTTTTGGTGGCTCATTCAGTTCCCTGTAGTGCTTGCCTTTTTGCTTCTTTTTGCCTCTTTCTTCTCTTCTTTTCTCTTTGTCCAGCTCAGCTTTCTGCTGAGTGCTCATATCTGATTCCGAGTTCTTTATTTCTGCCATATTTAATCCTGAA
>ENA-OQBT01000791-OQBT01000791.1-human-gut-metagenome-genome-assembly--contig:-NODE-791-length-16602-cov-3.269681_pt1 | contig 16602 bp, 20 predicted proteins | sample MGYA00242749_ERZ504557 | MGnify/ENA primary metagenome ERZ504557 (study PRJEB26092, sample SAMD00036243) | human gut metagenome | host: Homo sapiens | study: EMG produced TPA metagenomics assembly of... | reverse complement strand
TGTTATATTTGCAGTCAGAAGATGCTGCGAAAAGTGAAAATGTAATCTTGGGGGTTAGAGCGTGTCTGAAAATCATTCCCGCAATCTGCACGCCCCACTTTGCGGGATATTTCACCCGAATTCAGTTGCCGTAGCCGCTACGCGCCTCATCCGGGCAAAATATCCCACAAAATTGTGACGCACATCTTGCAGAAAGCCTTTTTCAGACACGCTCTAACTTATCGCAATTCTCATGTTTAAAATATACCACGATTCCTATATCACTTCAATGATTTATGATTATAATCACAAATTTTTTAAGGTATTCACATTTATTTTTTTTAGGCTCTTTTTATTTCCTTTTTTTTATGATAGAATATAAAAAATGTGCAGTTTCCATGTGTCTGCACTGAACGTTTTGACGATAAATTTATCCGCTTTACTACATGCTCATAATCGAATGACTGTTACTGCTCAGACTATAGAAGCCCCTGCCTGATTCGGTTATGATCCGTTTAAAAGTTATATTAATAGGAGGAAATCAAATGGGACGACTTACTGTGTTAAAACAAATCGCTGCTGATCTTGCTTCCCAGTTCGGACCTGACTGTGAAGTAGTAATCCATGATCTGAAAACTTCGGAGCCGGAACATTCCATCGTCTACATCGTAAATGGTCATGTTACAAACAGAGATATCGGAGACGGACCATCCAATGCTGTTTTTGATGCGATCCGCAATCAGGAAAAAGGAGCAACCCCCGAAGACCATACCGGTTATCTGATGAAAACAGCAGACGGCAAGATCCTGAAGTGCAGCACTTCCTACATTCATGATGACGATGGTACCCTTCATTATGTTTTCGGAATCAATTATGACATTACCAAGCTTACTATGATCGAATCTGCCTTCATTCTCTTGTCACTCCGGAAAATAAGGAAGAGAAGCCCAAAGAGATCACTCATAATGTCAATGATCTTCTTGATCATCTGATCGAAGAATCTGTAGCTCTGGTAGGCAAACCTGTTCCTTTAATGAATAAGGAGGATAAGGTTACTGCTATTCAGTTCTTAAATGATGCAGGTGCTTTCCTTATTACAAAATCCGGAGATAAGGTTGCAAATTATTTCGGAATCTCCAAATATACATTGTACAGTTATATTGATGTAAATAAGTAAAAACAGGAAAGAATGATATAAAAACAGACCTGCATGGTACTTTTCCATCAGGTCTGTTTTTCTTCTGTTTTCTTTTTTCATCTAGCGCCGGTATATCGTTAAATATGCTCTCTCTTTCATCTCCTTCCTCGTATGTTTTTTCGATATTCCTTTATAGACTGATTATAACACAGAACAACAGCATTTTTTCTCTTTCACGCGAACAGTAATTATATGGCGTGAATGGTATGGAAAAAGGTTGTCTTTAAATTTGAAATCTTTTATACTTGATATATATACAACATTTTGATGATAAATTTTATTAATCCTTATCAGACGGAGGTGCTGTTATGTCTGAACAGATTTTATCTGCTGTTCATGGTGTCACTACCATGCTCTTTGGAATTTACTGTTCTGCATTTTTTCTTGGGATCAAACCGATCAGAAAAAATATCCTGACTATGTTTCTGTTATTTTTAGGGCAGGGACTGTTATATGTAATTGATCTGGCATTATTTGGGGAAACTCTTGCAAATATGTCCTATCCTCTGATCGTACATTTTCCATTGGTTTTATTCCTCTCCGTTCATTATAAGTATCCTCTGATTTCTTCCGCTGTTTCTGTCTTTTCTGCCTATCTGTGTTGCCAGATAAGCAACTGGACCGGATTATTCGCTTTGGCAATAACAGGATTACAGTGGTGTTATTATTCTGTGCGGATCTTAACAACAACCTTAACTTTTGTCCTTCTTTATCGATATGTATTTCGATCTACAAAAACAATTTTTACAAAAAATGCACGTGAGCTTTCCATCATCGGTTTCCTGCCATTTGTATATTACGTTTTTGATTATGCTTCCACCAAGTTTTCAACTTTACTTTATTCCGGAAATAAAGCAGTTGTTGAGTTCATGGGATTTGCATTCTGCATTGCCTACCTGGTATTTCTCATCATCTACTTTCAGGAATATGAGAATAAACAGGAGATAACGCAATACAGCAATCTTCGTGAAATGCAGCTTCAATCCATGCAAAACGAAATTGAACAGGTAAAGATCAGCAGCCAGAGACTGGCGATCCTGCGGCATGATATGCGCCACCATCTGAGTATTATTCTGACCCAGCTGCAAAACGGACATCCGGATAAAGCACAGGAATACATCCATGAAATTAATTCTGCATATGACGATACGATCATCGCCGCCTATTCCGGAAATGAAATGCTGAACTCTGTGCTTTCCATTTATCATTCCCGTTTCACAGACAGAGGATTGTCTCTTATATGCAATGTTTCTACAGGAAAAGAACTTCCATGCTCCGATCTGTCCCTCTGTACAATCCTGTCCAATGCGCTGGAAAACTCCATGCATGCACTGGAGCAGCTGGAATCACCTTCAAAATGGGCCCGGCTTACTCTTTCACAGAAAAAGAATCACATTCTGTTCCAACTGGAAAATCCCGTAGAAAAAATTCCGGCATTTGTAGATGGAGTTCCGGTTTCTACCAGAAACGGGCATGGAATCGGTGTCAGGAGTATTATTTATTATGTGGAACAATTGCATGGACAGTGTCATTTTTCTATCGTGGACCATTGCTTTGTCCTGCGAATTATCATCTGACACAGGATTTCCACTGCCGGATACAATACATAACATTTATTCACTCACAGAAAGGTTTTGATAAAAATTATGAATATTGCAATTTGTGATGATGAAATACTCTTTACCCGGGAATTAAGTTCACTTCTGACTCACTGGGCGGAAAAAATGATTTTTCACTTACCCTGTATCCATATTCCAACGGTGATGATCTGTTAACAGCTCTCCGGACAATTCCGGTAGATCTGATTTTTCTCGACATCATCATGCCATTATTAAACGGCATAGATACAGCAAGAGAAATACGCAGCATGGGACTGACTGTTCCTGTGATTTTTCTGACTTCTTCCAGAGAATTTGCCCTGGATTCCTATGATGTAAAAGCTTTTCATTATCTTTTAAAACCAGTAAATACTCTGAAACTTTTTTCTGTTATGGATGATTTTTTTAAAACTTATCATGTTCCGGCTGAAACTTTCGTCGCACATACTGCAGACGGATTCTGCTCAATTACGCTCAATGATGTAGATTATCTGGAAGCTCAGAATAAACAGGTTCTGGTCTGCCTTTCAAATGGAACTACTTTAAAAATCCGCGAATTATTTGTAAAGTGTGAAGGGGTCTTTACTCCGGAAAAAGGATTCTTTAAATGTCACCGAAGCTATATTGTAAACCTGTCCCACATAAAACAGTTCACAAGAACTATGGTCACTACCGGCATTTCCTCTGTCCCTATTTCCAGAAATAACTATTCTGCATTCAAAGATGCCTATTTTTCATATATGTTTGATTCCAACTCCGGTTAATCCGATAATTACAGCATTTGCGGGTTACCGTTCCATTTCATGTGCCTGTTTGTAGATTTCACAGGCAGCATAATTCACACATCTGTCATGTGCACAATCCATAAATGTGAGGGTTCTTTTATCTCCTTCCATCGTATATTCGCAGCAGACAGTCTGCCCTCCATTACATGTTCTGCAAAATCCCGAAATAAACTCTTCTTCTATCTCCATTTTATCCTCCTCAATTTTCCTTATGTCTCATTATCGTTCCGAGAAACAAAAATACAGGCAACAATATATTCGTTACTGTTCACAAATATTTTTATTTATTCGTCCGTTTTTTGTTGCATTTTACAACAAACAGATTTATAATCAGTATAACATAGAAATGTGCGGAAACACTATAACAAACATAAAATAATCGTAACTGTTCAGTACCTTCACAGTTACGAGTCAAAATCCATTAAAAATCGCCTTCGGCGATGGGATTTTGACTTGTATGTCTCGGGATTTTGGCATGTTCATGCCAAAACACCTCGCGGGATAGTAGACTGCTGAATAGTTACAAATAATCAAAAAAGAGGGAAAATGTCATGAACAGAGAACTTTATGATGAGGCAATACGCTCCAATATCCTGTCACGCAAACTAATCGAACAGTTGATGGAAAGTATGAATTACAGTAGTATCTCTTTTATCAACTGGACTGTAGAGGTACTAAAGATTATTAAAACACGTCTGGAACGCGGAGATAAAATCACAGACGAAGTATCCGGAATTACTTATGATATAAAATCTTTCCGAAATTTTGTAAGCACCAATTTTTCTTCCTATATTACAAGTCAGGTCTTTGATGCTCCTGATAAGGCAGAGAAAGTATATTTTTCTCTGGAAGCCACCGAAGACGGACATGCCTACAATATGGTTATGGCAAATTCATCAAAGGACAAAACATATAAGTGGATTTCCAGTCTCAGCGAACGCTTTTCATTAGTGGAGATGATCGCTACCGGAATTGTATATCTTAAAGATAACAGGACAGATACATATCAGCCATTTATTTCCGGAATGGTAAGTACTGCAGATATGACGTAGAAAAAGGGCAGATTATCGAATTATAAAACGTTGAGATTGATTTGCATCTTATTATATTATGCATAATCTTAAGAATTGCATAATACAGAACAAACAACCATCATTGAGTCAGTACATACAAGAAAGAATCCTGCTTGCAGGATTCTCCGCCTGCGGCGGGTCGCTTCAGCGACATAATTCCTCTCCGTCGCAGTGCGATCCTGCCCGGAGGGCTTTTTTATGTTATAGGAACATTACAGAGTAATTTCCTATAACATAAAAAATCCCCTGCCATTCAGCAGGGGATTTTAATTTAATCATATTCAGATTAGTTGTTGATAAGTTTGTCTTCGCCATTCCAGCTGTAAAGTTTACGGATTTCTTCGCCAACTTTCTCAGACTGATGCTCAGAAGCTTTCTTTCTCATAGCTTTGAAGTGAACCTGTGCACCTGCATCAGACATATCAAGTAAGAAGTCTTTTGCAAATGTACCATCCTGGATATCAGAAAGAATTTTCTTCATAGCTTTCTTTGTATCTTCTGTGATGATCTTAGGTCCTGTGATGTAATCACCATATTCAGCAGTGTTGGAGATAGAATATCTCATTCCTGCGAATCCTGACTGATAAATCAGGTCTACGATCAGCTTCATTTCATGAATACATTCAAAGTATGCATTTCTTGGATCATAACCAGCTTCAACAAGTGTTTCGAAACCAGCCTGCATAAGTGCGCAAACACCACCGCAAAGTACAGCCTGCTCACCAAAGAGGTCTGTCTCTGTCTCTACACGGAATGTAGTTTCAAGAAGACCAGCTCTTGCTCCGCCGATTCCAAGACCATATGCCAGTGCAAGATCCTGAGCTTTTCCTGTGTAATCCTGCTCTACAGCGATAAGACAAGGTGTTCCTTTTCCAGCCTGATACTCACTTCTTACTGTATGACCAGGTGCTTTAGGAGCGATCATTGTAACGTCAACATTCTTTGGTGGTTTGATGCATCCGAAATGGATATTGAAACCATGAGCAAACATTAACATGTTGCCTTCTTCAAGGTTTGGCTCGATGGATTCTTTGTAAAGTTTAGCCTGTAATTCATCATTGATAAGAATCATGATGATATCTGCCTGTTTAGCTGCTTCAGCTGCTGTATATACCTTAAAGCCCTGCTCTTCAGCTCTCTTCCAGGATTTGCTGCCTTCATAAAGACCGATAATGACATCACATCCGGAATCCTTTAAGTTCAGAGCATGTGCATGTCCCTGGCTTCCGTATCCAATAATTGCAATTTTTTTACCATCCAGTAAGCTTAAATTACAATCTTCCTGATAAAAAATCTTGTTAGCCATTTTATTTTCCTCCTGCTAATCGTAAAAAAATTTATCGTTAAGGGATGCTCCCCTAGCAAACTATAATATGTACTGTTTCTGAGATATTTTTCAATTTCCTGCGTTCCGAAAAGCCTTCCTGTCTTTCATCAGAAATAGGTTACATCCTGCGAACCTCTTGATAAACCGGTCATTCCTGTACGTGCAAGTTCGAGAATCTCGTAATCACCCATCAGCTCAAGAAATGCTTCCAATTTATTATGGTTGCCTGTCATCTCCAATATCATGGAATCCACACTTACGTCTGCAACTTTCGCATGGAAAACATCCGCTATGGAAATGAGTCCCTGTCTCTGCTCCGGTTTCGCAGCCACCTTGATCATCATTAATTCATGGCATACGCTGTTGTCCGGCTCCAGGATCTTAATATCTCTTACATCTACAAGCTTGGCAAGCTGATTCGTGATCTGCTCCAGAATCAGTTCATCCCCGCTGCACACAACGGTAATTCTGGAAAAACGCTCGTCCGCTGTTACACCTCCGGTAATGCTGTCGATGTTATAGCCTCTGCGGCTGAATAATCCAGATACTCTGGTTGTTACACCTGCAGTATTATCTACTAACAGGGATAATACTCTCTTCTGCATGTCCCACCTGCTTTCAACGTGTACATTTTCACCACGTTAATATAATAAATAGCTCGTATGGTTACCATTATATCAATAATCGTGATTTTGTCAATAAATTTTTCGCACAAAAACAAATGTCTTTCTGTGACAGCTTTTGTAAAAACATCGAATTAACTGCCTATATCAGATATTTATTTCTGAACTCTTCGATCATTTTCGGTTTCAGATAAAATACGGTCTGGAAAAACTTTTCCATAGAACCATAAGTCTTTTTCACTGTTTCAAAAACAGCAGCCAGATACTCCTCTTTTACATTATATATAATCGGAAGCTTCTCGGTCATTTTCTCATCTGCCTCCGGCCAGGTCTGTACAAGTCTCTGCATATATACCAGTTTGGGCTCCATATAACGGTTTGTGCGCAGATAGTCTTCATATATCACATCTTCCTCCACCCCAGCAGACTGAGCAGAAAAGCAGTCCCGATCCTGTACGGTCCTTTCCAGTTCCGCAATGCCACAAAACAGCACCTTTTTCCTGCCTGAAAAGAATATCGATAAACTTCGCATACTGTTTCAACACCAACTGATCCATGCATAAATTCCTGTACTGTCTGATCATATATTCTTCCATATCATCCGGGAGTCCTGCAAGCATTTTCACAAACTGTTCTCTGTTGCTGATAACCTGCACATCCTCATCCACAACCGGTACATGGTAGTATTCTACTTCTGCTATAATAGTATCCGGTTTACATTTTCTCTCTTCTGCCGAACGCAGGTCGATCACCGTCTTCAGATTGTATTCTTCTCTGAGTCTGTTCTTATCGCTCTCTGAAATATGATAAAGTTCCCCGCTTCTCAGAAGCCTCCTCGGCAGGATGTGTCTGTCATCAGCTGTAACGATCGCACCCAGATCTCTGGTATTCGGCAGACTATGAAGAGATATCCTGCCGCCTTCGGGAAACCTGTTGCCATATCCGGGTTTAATATCTTAAGAATGCGGATACACTCATGAATCTCTTTTTCTGTCATATCGAACTTGTATCTCTTCTTACGTCTGGTAACAATTACAAGATAATTTACACTCAGCTGTCTGTCATCACCTTCATCTGCTCCCTCTTTTCGCATATATGCCCATACAATGTCTTTACATGGAAGATTGTTTATCATCATATGTCTGGTAAAAACCAGAAATCCATCTTCTATCCTTATCTTTCCATACTTCATGATCCACCACTCCACTGTCTGCAATTTTATTACTGTTCACTCTGCTCTTAGAGCGTGTCTGAAAAATCATTCCCACAATCTGCAAGGCATACTGAACAGCAACCATTTTTTTCAGAATAACACAGAAATCGGAATTTGACAATTCCTGTCAAACGTTTATAATCATGGTGTTATTGTGATATAGCAATCACCTTATGAACCGTACTTTTTGTACAGAAATTATTTTTTGAAAGGATTTATGAAAATGGAGAATCTTATTTTCTGTCTTAATGCTACAATCCCGATTTTTCTCACCCTGATGCTCGGGCTCTTTTTTCGGAAGATCGGACTCTTTGATGACACCTTTGTCAGCCGTCTGAATAAGTTCGTATTTAATGCAGCTCTGCCTGCGCTTTTGTTTCTGGATATTGCAAAGTCAGATTTCTACAGTGTATGGAATACGAAATTTGTATTGTTCTGCTTCTTTGTCACACTGATCAGTATCGGAATTTCCACAGGACTTTCCTATCTGCTGAAACCGCGAAATATCCAGGGCGAATTTATCCAGGCTTCTTACCGGAGCAGCGCTGCGATCCTTGGAATTGCAATTATCCAGAATCTTTACGGAAACGCAGGAATGGCACCACTTATGATCATCGGAAGTGTGCCGCTTTATAATGTGATGGCAGTTATAACACTGTCACTGTTCGCTCCCGGCGGCGGTAAACTTGATACCGCAAAACTTATCCGAACCCTGAAAGGAATCGCCACGAACCCTATTATCCTTGGTATCCTGACAGGTATGGTATGGTCGCTGCTTCATCTGCCAATGCCAACAATTCTGAATACTGCCGTAGATAATCTCGGAAAAACAGCGACTCCTCTTGGGCTGATGGCCATGGGTGGCGCACTGAAATTCGGCAAGGCATTCGCAAGGCCGAAACCACTGATCGCATGTAGCTTTCTGAAGCTTGTGGGATATGAAGCTGTATTTCTTCCACTGGCTGTGCTTCTGGGATTTTCCCATGATATGCTGGTTGCGATCATTATCATGCTTGGTTCTGCCACTACTGTAAGCTGTTATATCATGGCCAAAAACATGGATTATGACGGCGATTTTACTTCCGGTGTGGTTATGACTACCACTCTGTTAAGCTCCTTTACCATGACAATCTGGCTTTATATATGCAAAAGCCTGGGACTGATCTGAGCCCAGGCTTTTTATGTTTATATTAGCTTCAGATATTCCAGTCCGTTTCTGATTCCATAATGGAACATATCCTGTGTAATATGATCAGCCAGAGCTTTTATTTTCTCTGAACCATTTCCCATGGCAACCTTCACGGCCGCATATTCAAACATGGCGAGATCATTATTGCTGTCTCCAAACACGATCGTATCCTCCCATGGAATATCAAAGAGTCTGCACACTGCCGAGATCCCCACTGCCTTGTTAAAGCCCTTTGGGACAAGTTCAATGGTGGTTCCCGCAATCCCTGAACCACTCTCATGACGGATAATGTCATAATACTCACTCAGTTCCCTACAGGCAGCTTCTGCATCACAGCCTTTTATCATTTTGGCACTGATCTTATTAATGCGCATACAATCTTCATTTCCCCTGATGGGACGCCATTTAGATCCTAAAGATTCTGTGATCAGATCCGTATACCAGTTCACATCTGTATTATATTCATCCTTATCATAATACATGAAATCTGCACCTTCCATAACCGGGACCAGACCATATCTGCGCAGGATTTCCACTGATTTTTTTGCAACTTCCGGGGGCATCTCTTTATTAAAAAGACGTTCTCCATCCTTTTCAATGGTAGCCCCGCAGGCACTGATCATACCGGTAAACGGAAGCTCTTCCAGATACCGGGAAACAAAGGCCCTGCTCCTGCCTGTGCAAAGCCATGCGTCATGACCGTTTTCTCTTAATTTCTTCAATGCCTCCTTTGTGCTCTGGGGTACACCCTTTTCCATATCGCAGAGTGTTCCGTCTGCATCAAAAAACACTGCTTTTCTGTTCACTTTCTTATCTCCTGATTTTTATATTTACGTTTATCTGCCAGTGTACCTGCAAACTATGCAAAAAACACTGTCGCTGCCTTAACCAGGCTCTCTGTATCTTTCGCACCTGTTGTTTCATATACAGAATGCATGGCAAGCTGTGCCAGACCGATATCCACTGTTTTCACAGGAACCTGGGTATTGGAAATATTTCCCAGCGTGGATCCGCCTGCCATATCCGAACGGTTCACAAAGGTCTGGTACGGCACCTTTGCCCTGTCACAGATATCCTTGAAAATTGCAGCGGACACTCCGTCTGTACAATATTTCTGGTTTGCATTGTACTTGATCACGATTCCCTCATTCAGCACCGGACGGTTTACCGGATCTGTCTTATCCGTATAGTTTGGATGGAGAGCATGAGCATTATCTGCAGAAATCATAAAACTGTCTGCAAGTGCCATATAATATTCCTCCTGGGTACGTCCCAGTCCCATATTGATCCGCATCAGAGTATCCTTCAGGAAAGCAGAAGCAGCGCCCTGTCTTGTACTGCTTCCCACTTCTTCATTATCCAGCACACAATGTACAGAAATGCTTTCTTCACGATTTCCCTGCAGGAATCCCTCCATAGAAGAGAATGCACACTGCAGATCATCCAGTCTGGGTGCAGAAACAAATTCCTCATTTACTCCCCACAGAGTACCCGGAGTTCTGTCATAAAGAAACAGATCATGTCCCAGAATATCTTCTGTCTTTACTTCTGCGGCCTCAGCCACAGTTTCCATAAATCTGCCCTTTCCTTCCTTATCGCTGAAAAGAGGCAGCATATCCTTCTGCACATTATATTTATATCCGTCATTTACTTCCCTGTTCATATGAATGGCAAGATTAGGAATAACCAGCAGATCTCTGTCCACAGCCACCATCTTCTCTCTGATTTTTCCATCCTGACGGACGATCAGCTTCCTGCCACTGACAGAGGTCTGTCAAACCATGGAGACAGAATCATTCCACCGTAACGCTCCACATTCAGTTTGATATAAGCATTCTCCACCTCTATCTCAGGATTCTCCTTAATCTTAAGGGAAGGGGAATCACTGTGGCTTGCCATAATATGAAACTTCCACACAGGCTTCTGCGGAATGGAAAAAGCTATGATCGCAGAATGATTTCTGGTCACATAATAATTTCCGCCTTTTTTAAGCTTCCAGTGATCCTCCTCTTTCAATTCTTCAAAGCCTTCTTTGTCAAGCCTTTTGGTCATCTCCGTCACTGCCTGAAATGCAGTAGGGCTTTTCTCTATGAATTTCAGTAACTTCTTTGCTGTTTTTCTGTACATAGTTTGATTCTCCATTTGAATGATTAATCAAGCGGATATTCGCAATCCGCTTCGCTACTTGCTCATAACCGAATAACTGCTTCGCAGTTTATCAGAAGGAGCTTGCACTCCTCCTGATACAAGCAAGTCCCCACCCACTGCTTATTACTTTTCGCAATTGAAGCAGGGGACTTACTTGATTCGGCTAAAATGCTACCTGATTTATACTGTTTCTTATTATAATCAGTCTGTCCTGGTAATAAAAACAGCAGTCATTATTTCCATAAGAAATATGTGCTGCTGTTTTTTATATCAGTCTTTAATGATCAGAGCCATAAAAACCAGATCTGTATTTCCTGTATTTGCAAGTGCATGTCCATGATTGTCCGGTGTGAATGTAATATCTCCTGCTTTTACCGGACGATAGGTACCGTTGTCATTGTATTCGCCCTGTCCCTGTAAAATATAGTAGGTTTCACTTTCTCCATGATGTTCATGATATCCCAGTGAACATCCCGGCTCCAGGGTTACCTGTGCATACAGTCCACATTTACCATTCAACTGTTCTGCATCAAGGATTTCTTTGATGATTACGTGACCATTTCCACCTGCATGTGTTCTTCGCGTCTGATTTTCATAATTTTTTGCCCTCCTGTAGATGTTTTCTCTTTTATAGAATTTCCATTGAATATATCATAGCACTGTTTGTAAAAAATGGCAAAGTAAATATCAATGGAACATTCAACAAAATATCGTTACTGGTTACTGTTCACTTTATTTTGCAGTATTTTCAGATTTGTTCAGAAGGCTGTCCAGAAGCTGCGAAATGGTCTGATTTAACACAGGATGTCGCAGATACGGAGCAATCTGATTCATTGGTACAAGAACGAAATCGCGGTTGTGCAGATCAATATGAGGAATATGAAGATCTGGCATATCAATAATTTCCTGATCATAAAACAGGATATCCAGATCCAGTGTCCTTGGTCCCCAGTGGATGATACGTTCCCTGTTTGCCGCCTGTTCTAACTGATGCAGTCTCACAAGCAATTCTCCAGGAGTAAGAAGTGTCCGCATTTTCAGAACTCCATTTAAAAATTCATCCTGATCAGTAACTCCGTAAGGTTCTGTAATAAGATAATCGGAAATTGCCTCTATACGGCATCCTTTTGTCTCTGCCAGACCACGGATCCCATTGTCTATATACATCTTTTTATCACCCATATTAGAGCCAAAAGCAATGTAAGCAGTATGCCATTTCCGTGTAATTTCCACAGATACGGTTTTCAAAGGAAGACCAACCGGTGCCCAGGGCTTTTCAATCTTCAGAGTAATTTTTTCAAGTCCGGAAAGAGAGCAAAGAAGCATTTCTGCAAGATTCTCTGCAAGAGATTCCAGAAGTTTATAAGTATGTTTTCTGGTGAAATCAGTGATCATATGGCTGACTTCGCCATAGTTTATGGAAGCAGACAACTCATCGGTTAATCCCGCCAGACGTGTTCTGGTAAAAAGCGTGGCAGAAATAACAAATTTCTGTCCCAGAACATTTTCCTCGGGATATACACCATGGTTTGCAAAAACCTCCAGCTCTTTAATTTCTATTTTGTCTAATCTGGTCTCATCCATAACAGCAAATCCTTTCTGTATGTTATTTATATTTACCATCTGTTTTGTGCCAGTAATTTATCTGCGTCCCAGGATTGCTTCTGTCATCTGGATCACACGCTTGTTTTCTTTAACATCGTGGACACGGACAAAAGAGCATCCCTTCATTACGCCAATTACACTGGTAGCCAAAGTCCCCTCCACGCGCTGATCTACAGGAAGATCCAGTGCCAGTCCGATCATGGATTTGCGGGATGTACCAAGGAGAACCGGAAATCCCAGATTCTGAAAAAGCTCCAGGTGATTCATTGCTTCCAGATTCATTTCAAATGTTTTTCCAAAACCAATTCCCGGATCAAGCATGATTTTTTCATCTTTAATGCCAGCCTGTCTTGCAAGATTGACACATTCCTGTGTTTCGGCGAGCATATCAATGAGAAAGTTTTGATATTCTGTATTAGATTTGTTGTGCATCAGGCAACAGGCCACATCATATTTTGCGATCACAGCTGCCATTTTCGGATCATATTTTAATCCCCAGATATCGTTAACCAGGTCAGCTCCTGCCTGGATAGAGCTTTCAGCAACACTGCTCTTAAAAGTATCTACAGAAACAGGAATGTCAAAATGTTTTTTGACCGCTTCAATAACAGGAAGAACTCTCAGTGCTTCCTCGTCAGCACTGACAGGAGTATGACCGGGACGTGTAGATTCGCCTCCGATATCAATAATATCTGCACCATCAGCAATCATTGCCTCTGTATGTTTCAAAGCTTCATCATATGATTCCATTTGCCGCCGTCAGAAAAGGAATCAGGGTAACATTCAAAATTCCCATTATGTAAGTATGATTCTTAGTATCAAAAAAACGGTTTCCAATTTTCATGAGCAGAACCCATCCTTTCTTTTGTGCTTATGAAGAAGATCAGTATTCAATTTTCATATTTTTTTTATCATCAGACCAATAGCATTCGGAAGCAGCGGAACATAAAAAACAATTTCTGGACTGCTTATCCGCTTTATAAAGAAGTGCTGCCAGCGTACTGCAGGAATCTCCTTTTCGGTGATGTCCAATGGAAGACAGAATCAGTTCTTTTTCCTGTTCTGTAAAGTGCAGATCTGTCAGAATTTCCCGTGCGATTTCTACTCCTGCAATATCATGGGGAATGTTGTACTGATATTGCTGTGCACGTCCTATATCATGAAGAAGTGCTGCTGCATAGATAAGCTCTTTGGGCAACTCCAGATGTTCCTCCAGTGCATAAATGTACATCAACCGTGCAACATCCAGAAAATGTTCAGGGGTATGACGGCAGAAGATCCGTTCACTTTCAAGTTCCTGTATTTTTTTATAATGTTCCTGATAAACCGGGTGCCTCCAGATCCGATTGACACGATCCATATCTGAAAAATTGTTATTCATCCTTTTACCATAGAAAGGAACATTTTCTGCAGTTCCTTATCTTCTGTAAACGCACCACGGGTTACAGTAGTGATTGTTTTGCTTCCTGGTTTTTTTATTCCGCGCATGGTCATACAGGTATGTTCCGCTTCCAGCATTACCATAATTCCTTTTGGATCCAGAGTACGCTCCAAAGCATCTGCAATCTGAACAGTAAGCCGTTCCTGGATCTGTGGCCTTCTGGAATAAACCTCTACTGTACGTGCCAGTTTGCTTAAACCGGTAACTTTGCCGTTGGGGATGTATGCAAGATGAGCTTTTCCATAAAAAGGCATCAGATGATGCTCACACATGGAGTAAAAGGTGATGTCTTTTTCCAGCACGATTTCATTATTTTCTACAGGAAACTGCTTTAACAGATGCTGATCCGCTTCATGACCAAGACCTCCGTAAATTTCTTCACACATGCGGGCAATCCTGTCAGGAGTATCAATCAGACCTTCCCGTGTGATATCTTCACCGATACCTTCCAGAAGCAGACGGACTGCCTGCTCAATTTTCACTTTGTCAACCATTAAAAAATAACCTCCTTTGTATTTTTGAAATGGAGATTATCCTTTTGACCAAATTAAAAAGGATATCTCCAATTGTGATAGAATGTATGTCGAAAACATTCCCTAACACAATATGAGATATCCTCTTATATTGTTTGCAACGGGTGCGGATAATATACCGTAAGACGCACTTTTCGTTTCAGTGACAACTCCCCATTCACCGAACACTTGACGCATAAAATCCTATTTTGCATATCATTCATTTCGGTATTCAGTATACCATGTAATACGATAATAGAAAAGGGTTTTTCTGACTTTTCAGAATGATTTTTCCCAGTCTACCAATTTCATGATTGTTTTTACCGCATTCACTATTCTTGGAGCAAAGTACGCCTTTGTAAGCCTTTTCTTCGAATATGCCCATATAAAATTCTTACTGGTACTTTCTATCAATAAATCTGTAAAATATCGTTCCCAACTGATATACTCTTTACTGTCTATATATTCTTCCGGATTCTGAAGTATTGTTTCTACTTTTACTTCCGGTATTTCCTTTGTTGAAAGTAACAACCACTCAAAAGATTCTGGTGCATAGAGTACAATGTTTCCCTGTGTTTTAATGCATTCACTGATATCTTTCATCTCTGAACCAAATGCAGCTCCATCTACAATGACCAAAATTGTACCCTCTTCATTCGGTCTCTGTTCCAACTGTCTGATGATATTTGACTTCCCACCAGCAGAAAAACAGTTCACACCCTTCTGTCTGGACATTTCTTTAAAAAATTCAAATCCAGAATTGGAATCCTCTGTTATTACAAGTTTCGGATTGATATTCTTTTCCTCTGATATTTCACCGTACAAATGATAAATCTCATTATATTTCTGTTTCGCATCATGAAATTTTCCAGATTTGCGAAATCCATATATTTCACTTACACTATATGGCAATGCCGGAAGCTTTTCTCTTGTGGCCAGTACAAAGTAATTATCAGATCCCTGCACAAGCTGTGCAAACTTCTTTGAAACGAGGAAGCGATTTCCTTCATCAATAAAAATAATGCTTCCTGTTGTTTCTTCTATCTTTCTTTCCCAATCCTCACTATCAATCACTTTACAGGGGCAGTCACAGGAAAGAAATACACCGCTGTCCGCACCATATCTTCCATAATCATGTATAAGATCAATTAAAACAGTCTTACCTGATCCACTGTCACCAGTAATGATTGTAATATTCCTATGAATTACAAAATCATATTTCACTTTTCTGGATTCTACAATGATTCTATGTGAACCTTTCATAATCACTACTCCTGTTTCATTTCATTTAAATACTTATTTGCTATAGGAACAAGTTCCTTCATTGAATGGACCGTTTCTCCTCCATTTTGGACTTTTATCTCAAATTTTGTGTCTTTTCCAAAACTCATCATATGTCTGAGATTAATGGTAACATCTTTAATCCTGCCTATTTCCAATATCCATTTTGCACAGTTATCGCCACAGGTCGAGGCATTGAAAATCCGATCCGGTTCATTTAAAATCAGCAACAACGTTTTCACTCCTCCTGACAGTCTTTCAGGAGGAATCTGTCCCAACACCGGACTGTTAATGCATTCACCACTCAATACTTCTGAATCATCAATATCTTTAATCATCTTTTTCGCCAGTTCTGCATCAAGCCATTCTGGTTCATAACTGTTTTTAAAATAAACATTTGTATTATAAATACTGTTTTTCACATCTCCATAAATAATGTTCAACATTTATAAGAGCCTCCTCTCAAAATACAATTCTTCTTATAACATGGTTTCGTTCCGCCAAAGAATCCCGGTCTGATTTCTCCAACCTTGTGTCCTCTACTGCCAGAACTATAGCAATCCTCTAAAATAATGCATCTTAATCCAGCCCATCAGAGTGTGAAATCCTGCGTCAATATAGCAGAAACTT